>Ga0208277_1000014_pt1 | contig 92471 bp, 55 predicted proteins | sample ETNtaG_5_FD_185782 | JGI IMG/M metagenome (GOLD analysis project Ga0208277, IMG submission 185782) | Marine microbial and viral communities from oxygen minimum zone, Eastern Pacific Ocean - ETNP201406SV205 (SPAdes) (version 2) | ecosystem: Environmental > Aquatic > Marine > Oceanic ...
ATCGGTGAAGCGACCGCCAAAATGCTGGCCAAAGCCGGGGCAGATGTGACGGTATGCGCCCGAAACGGTGCCGCATTGACCGCCTTATGCACCGAAATGGCCTCCCTTGGAGACGGTCGTTTCCAAGCCCTCATGCTCGACCTCGAAGAAACCGAAAGCATCGAGTCAGCGTTTGCCTCTGCTGTGGAAACCCTCGGACCCGTTCACGTCCTCATCAACAACGCCGGTGGCCCTCCCGGAGGACCCCTTCTCAACAACGAGGTGGAAGATTTTGAAGCCCCTTTCAAGCGCCACCTTCACGCTGCACACACCTTGGTCAAGGCAGCCGCACCGGGCATGGAAGCCGCAGGATATGGCCGAATCATACAGATCATTTCCACTTCGGTGAAAGAACCCATCCCCAACATTGGCCTCTCCAACACATTACGTGGAGCCATGGCCTCGTGGGCAAAGTCGCTGTCGCGTGAACTCGCCCCCTGCATAACCATCAACAACGTCCTTCCCGGATTCACCGACACCGAGCGCCTTGGCAACCTTTCTGCATCCATTCAAGAGCGTACTGGAAAGTCCGCAGAATCGGTCCGTGAAGGGTGGTTGAACCAAGTGCCCATCGGACGACTCATCGACCCGCTTGAAACCGCCAGCGCCATCACCTACCTTTGCCTGCCCGCTTCGAGCGGGATTCGAGGCGTCAGTTTGGCCGTCGACGGTGGTCGCCTACGTTCAATTTGAGGTGTTCTCATGGAAGCCGACATGTCTCCTGAAATGGCCTCGCAAGTGCTCCATATGCTCACCGGCGGTGGGTCAATGGAAAGCATCAACACACCACTGGCGCTTCGATTGATTCCCCTCGCACAAGAATTGGAAGACAACGCCTTGGTCGAGCAGTTGATCGACCATGCTAGCAAGGTGGCATCAAACGATGAGGAACGAGGCTGGGCCCGCTTTGAGGCATTGAAAGTGGTCGATGCGAGCCTCGAAAGTTACACACGGCTGGCTGAAGAGGCTGAAGGTTTTGAAGACGGTCAAGCGCTCACGGCGGCCGTGCACCATTACGTTGCGCTCCTCTACCTCGCTGACGGTCGATTGGAAGAAGCACGAGCGACCGCACAGCGGGCGCTGCAGCTGCGCCAAATCACGGGAGACAAGGAGGGAATGTCCTATGGAATGGCCCTGCTGATGAACATCGCCAAACGGCAACACGACGAAGACACGGCCATTGCCGTAGGAACCGAACGCCTGGAATTGCTCACCTCCCTCAAAGACGAGGTTGGCCAAATGAAAGCGCTGGCAGACCTCGCCCATTGTCAAGCCACCATCGGTGAGTTTGGCGCAGCGAGGGACCTGTTCAACCGTTCACTTGACCATGCCAAAGGCCTCGAAAGCCTCTCGGGACAATTGGTGGCCCGGTGGGGATTGGCCGACCTTGCTGAGATTGAACAGGACTACGAATCAGCCATGCTGGTTCTTTCCGACAGCCTCCACGAGTTCATCGCCCACAACGCTACTGCTCCAGCGCCGCTTCGCCAACGCCTCAAGGATTTAACCGACTTGCAAAATCAACCGGCTGGCAAGGAAGCCAAAGACTAGGTCGCCACACCCATTATGAGCCATGGCCCTGTGGAAGGAATCGGTGCGTGGCCGTGGAGCATGACATCTTCTTCTCCATCTCGCAAACACCCGACGCCGACGGGCACCTGCCCGACGAAGCGACCATGCTGCGAAATTACTTCCAACAATTAACCTGTGCTGACGACCTCGGGTTTGGCATTGGATGGATTGCTCAAGCCCACCTCTCGACGGAAACGCAGAAGTCAAACGACAAACCAGTGGTCCCCCATTGGAAAGGCGAAGTGGGACTCTGCACCGATTTTCCCCAACTGGCTCTCGAATCATTTCGCCGCACAAAACACATCGAAATCGGTAGCGCTGTGGTCTCCATTCTCGCCTCTGGCGGACCCATAGCACAAGCGGAGCGCATGGCCAATGTTCTCAGCCTTCACGGCCTCGATGAAAACGAACAACGCTGCCTTCACATCGGGTTCTCAGCGGGTCGGTTTGAATTCATGGCTAGGCCCTATGGCGTCATTCCACGAAATTCCATTGAAGAAGCCGCATGGCCTGCCTTGAGGGGACAAATTTTCATGGAAGCCGCCGAAATTTTCCTCCGACTTTTGCGAGGCGACGTCATCAATTCGACCATGATTCGTCCAACGCTGTTGACTCGGGACAACTTCAGATCCGACGAGGATTGGGAGCTGGTTCAGGAGGCTGCCGTGGAGTTTGAGGCGCTTGATGCTCGACCCGAATCCATTCACATTCCTTCGAGGTACGTCTTTGAAGATTTGAAAATTGTACCCAGTGAATTCCGCCGAGAATTGCTCAAATTGGTTGCAGGCACCCATGACCCCCGCGCTCAAACCTTCGTGAACAGCATCTTGCCCGTGAAGGTGTTCAATCTCTCCATCACCTCCCCCGAGGTGATCGATGCGACCCATGAACGGATGAGAGAAGTCTACCACAAAGACGGGGGAGCGTGGAAGCGAAGCGACATGCCAAGAACGAGTTTTGTCTTCCTCAATGCCGAGGAAGGACTGACGCCAGAAGAGCAATCCGCTGCAGCACAAAACGAGGCTGACCGGGCCTTGAGTGCCTACTGGAATGCCTTGGAGGGCACCATTGACCCGGACAAGGTATCTCGGGCTGCCAACAATGCACTCATCGGAAATGTCGAAGACGTGGCCAAACAAATGGTGGAGCGTTTTCATCCAAAAGACCGAATCATGGCCTGGTTTGATTTCTTCAACCATGACGCCGACCGAGTCTGCAGAAACATGACCGCCTACATGCAGCAGGTCGTGCCCATGGTCGAATCCATGCTGGGAGGCGCCTGATATGGGCCTTAAGCACAACACATTCTCGGCGGTTCAACCCGGCATGCCCGGTTCCGGGATGTACCCCGAATCCCCACTCGGCGAAAAGGTCGAAGGCATTCCAACCGGACGAGAAGTGGCATGGGAGCCCCTGGTTGATTACCGCCGAAACGGCGTTTCGGAGACCACCATCCACGGCGCGGTGGCATGGGCCCATGGCGACGAAGTCATCCACTCCTTTGGTGGCAATGTCCTGTGCTATGGTCGCTCGATGATGAAACCCTTCATGCTCAAAGCCTTCACCGATGAACTCGAGGATTGTTCATGGGAGCAAAAAGCCATTGCCGTTGCCTCTCACAACGGAGACACCGAGCACGTCGCGGCCGCACAATCCCTGCTCGCTGAACCTGAATGGCCGCTGATGCTGACCCCTCTTGACGTCCCCCTGATTCAATTTGGACGACAGGTCCGCCGCCCTCGTCGTTGGTTCCACACCTGTTCTGGTGAGCATGCTGCCATTTTGCGTGGATGTCGGAAGAAAGGATGGAACCGAGCAGGCTACACCCTCCCCACGCATGAGGTGTTTCACGCCTACATGGACCAGCTTCGCAAGTACCTCGGACCGGATTGGACACCGCTTCGAATCGCAAAAGACGGCTGTGGCCTCCCCACGGTTTCCAACACCGTTTCGGAACTTGCCCAAATTTATGCGGGTTTAGTCCGGGACAAGAATGAAGACTGGATTTGGGAAGCCATGGTGCGGCACCCCGACCTTGTTGGTGGATTCAACCGACTTGATTCAACCGTCCTCAAAGCCGGAGAGGGGCGAGTCATTGCCAAAGAGGGCGCTGACGGCTTGCTCGGGTTGGCCATTGAACATCCCGATTATCCAAAGGGCCTTGGCATTGTGGTCAAAATCGCTCATGGTTGGAACTCACAAGCAACATGGTACGTTGCGAGGGCACTTTTGGGCGTTCTTGGCATCAACCTTCGCAACCCCTATCCACTTCATCGTCAAAAGGCCTTCATCGTTCCCGGCATCGTACCCGAACACTACGTTGATGTCCTGGAAACCGTCCCAACATGGGACGAATGGGACCCTGACCAAGACCGTTGGAACTACGACACTGAGGTGGCGTGATGGACCCTGTCCTCAACTACATTGACGGTGCTTTTGTGGCCGCTCAATCCAGTCAGACTCTTGACACCGTTAATCCTGCAACTGGGGAAGTCATCACCACGCTTCCGCGCTCAGGTCCGAAAGACGTTGAGGCGGCGACTTCTGCTGCCTTACGAGCATCCTCAAAATGGGCAGCAACCTCGATGGCTGAACGCATCCAATGGCTTCATCGTCTGGCCGACGCTCTTGAGGAGGACCATGAGGCCATCGCTCGATTGGAGAGCATGGACACGGGCAAACCCATTTCACTGGCCCGTCGCGTTGATGCATCACGCTCGGTCGCTAACTTCCGCTTCTTCGCCGAATTTGGTGGACAGCACGAGGAACCAACCTTCAGCGATCATGGAGCCGTGAACCATGTTCATCGTTCACCTATCGGTTGCGTGGGGCTCATTACGCCATGGAATCTTCCGCTTTACCTCCTCACATGGAAAGTCGCCCCGGCCCTTTTGATGGGCAACACCATCGTGGCCAAACCCTCTGAACTGACTCCGCTAACCGCCCACCATCTCGCCAACGTGATGCAGCGCATTGGACTACCCAAGGGCGTCTTCAACCTCGTTCACGGGTTGGGCCCAGAGGTCGGTCAAGCCATCGTTGAACATCCCCAAATACGTGGAATCTCGTTCACCGGAGGAACTTCGACGGGGAAGATTGTCGCCGCTACCGCTGCGCCCATGTTCAAGAAAATCTCCTTGGAATTGGGCGGAAAGAACGCTACCATTGTTCTGGATGACGCTCCACTCGACGAGATCATGGACGATCTCGTGCGAGCTTCATTCACCAATTCCGGACAAGTTTGCTTGTGTGGCTCGCGGGTTTTGGTTGACTCATCCATCTATGAGGAATTCAAAGAACGCTTCATAGAGGCCGTTGGCAAGATCGTCATTGGCGACCCCTCAGAAGAGGCAACCACCATGGGAACGGTCATCTCAAAAGACCATCAACAGAAGGTGGAATCCTACATTCGGCTGGGTAGAGAAGAAGGCGGCAAGGTGTTGATTGGTGGGACGGCCAGTGATGCACCCGTGGACAATGTCTCAACCGAAGGCGCCTTTCTTCGACCAACCGTGTTTGAAGGTCTTAGCCACACCTCACGAACCGCTACCGAGGAAATTTTTGGCCCTGTTGTAACCCTTCATTCGTTTGATCACGAAGATGAGGCCGTTGCCATGGCCAACGCTACCGAGTACGGCCTGGCTGGCTCGGTCTGGACCAAGGACACACAGCGAGGTCACGCCTTTGGACAACGGCTGGACACCGGAATCGTCTGGGTGAACACATGGTTGAACCGGGACCTTCGCACGCCGTTTGGAGGCGTCAAGCAATCTGGCGTTGGTCGAGAAGGTGGAGCTTGGTCGCTGAATTTCTTCTCTGAATTAACCAACATTTGCGTTCTTCAACCTTGAGAACACATGTTCAAATGCCCCCTTGCCGTCATCTTCTCATGGACGAAGAGACACTCCCTCTCTTCGTTCTGCCCATGGTTCTCTTCCCAGGGGAACTTCAGGAACTTCGCGTGTTTGAACCAAGGTACCGGCAAATGCTGGACACCTGTATCCTGGACGACCGCCCGTTTGGACTGGTCATGAACGACCCGTTTGAACCCACCAACGGATGGGACGGCCCTCGCCGGCATGGATGTGAGGCCATCATCCTCAACCACGAAACTCGTGGAGTCAACCACTTCATCACGATTACCGGAGGCCGACGATTCTTCGTTGACGAAGTCATCGAACCGGCCCTTCCTCCCTTTTCAGACCCCTCGTTGACCAAACTGATTCAAGAGGGCGTCGCCCCTGACATCGAGACCCTCATGGAGCATCTCCCCGAAGGCGCTGAACACAGCCGATTGTACATCTCTGCAAAGGTCACCTACCTCGACGAAACCGGGGAGTTGAATGAGGAAGACCAAGCCTTCCTGCGCACCATAACCTCCAGCGTTGTCCAGCGAGCTGGCCGCGGGATGAACGTCGACGCGGCGGTGCTGAACCAATGGGTCGCCTCCATCTGCGAAGAGCAAATTAACGGGCGTAAGGAATCCATCTACAACATCGCTGCTTTGTGCCTTAACGACCTTGAAGCAAGGCAACAATTGTTGGCATGTTCAAACGCCGCTGAAGCGATTCACGAATTGCGAACGCACCTCATGGCCTTCGATGATGAAGAAGAATGAGCGAAGGCGACGATTTGAAAACACCAAGGGCGGTGGAAGAATCATGTCCGTCTACAGTGAAGCGCGGAAGGTGACCACCCACACGCTCCAAGAAATGAAGCGAGCTGGTGAGAAAATCACCATGCTTACCGCTTACGATTACTCGTTGGCACGCCTGGTTGACCAAGCCGGTGTTGACGTAATTTTAGTCGGCGATTCAGCCTCGAACGTCATGGCTGGCCAAGCCACGACGGTCCCGATGACCTTGGACCACATGATCTACCACGCCCAATGCGTTGAACGAGCGGTTGACCGCGCTTTGCTGGTGGTTGACATGCCATTTGGAAGCTATCAGGGCAATTCACGGCAAGCCCTTGACTCCGCCATTCGCATCATGAAAGAATCCAGTGGCCACGCCGTCAAATTGGAAGGCGGTTCGGAAATCGTGGAATCCGTGGAGCGAATTTTGACCGCTGGAATCCCAGTTATGGGTCACCTTGGCCTTACACCTCAATCCATTTACAAATTTGGAACGTACTCTGTTCGAGCCAAGGAGGATGAGGAAGCAGAGAAATTGATTGCCGATGCGAAGGTACTTGAAGCGGCTGGATGTTTTGCCATCGTTCTTGAGAAAATCCCTCGCGACCTCGCCAAACGGGTCTCTGAAGCCTTGACCATTCCGACCATTGGCATCGGTGCTGGCCCTGATGTTGACGGCCAAGTCCTGGTCCTCCACGACCTTCTCGGAATCACCATGGATTTCTCGCCTCGATTCCTACGCCGATACCTGAACCTCGCCGAGGAAATTGACGGGGCCATCAAATCCTACTGCGATGATGTTCGTTCTGGGGATTTCCCAAACGATGAGGAATCCTACACCTCATGATCAAAGGATCAGGCTGTAGTACAGCAACGAGCCCCCAAGTGCTCCGATGTTCACACCAAGGGTATGCCAGAGGGCTAAGCGAAACGGTGGGAGATTAAACCGCCACCACGAAGTGCTCACCCATATCCAAACCACAACGGCGAGGTAGCCGCCGCAGACAAATCCTCCAAGACCCGTTGACCAAATCAAGAGAAGAGGGAGGGCAAGGGCCGCAACGCCACCCAAGTACTCCTTCCACCGGTTCGAAGGATGGTGGGTCAGCCAGCGATGGAGCAGTGGGGAAAGGAGCATCATGAGCAGCAAACCACCTTGAGGAGGATTCGGCATTCCATAGGTGAGGTGAGGTGACAAAAAGGCCTGCCATCCGGCTCCCGCTACAAAACCAAACATCGTGGGCGCAATCACGTTCTCGAATGTTTCTCGCCACGTGGCCGTACGAGGTGGGTCAGAAGCCAAATCCAACGCCGCCGTCTGCTCAACGGCCTTAGCCTCCATGTCTTCACGGTGGATGCAGGTTGTTTATGACTCTGCGTTCGCCAAATGGACCATGAGAGTCCGATGATGAATTAAACCTCGCCCCCGTGGGTAGAACATGGGCAAAGGTCGAATTGTAGCCGGTTGCATCGCACCGCATCCACCGCACTTGGTCTACGCCGAAAACCCTCCACAAAACGAACCCGTGGCCGAAGGTGGATGGGAACAACTTCGCTGGGGGTATGAACGACTACGGGCCTCGCTTGCTGACAAAGACTACGACGCTATCGTTCTTCTTTCACCGCACTGGCAAACCTATGTTGGAACCCATTTCCTCGGCCTGCCCCACTTTGAAGGGCTCTCTGTCGACCCAGTCTTTCCAAACCTCTTCCGCTACCACTACGACATGAACGTCGATGTGGACCTTGCCAAAGCCATTCACGATGAAGCCGAGGCAGCGGGTTTACCGGTTAAAATGATGGAAAACCCGGATTTTCGAGTGGATTATGGAACCATCACCACCGGTCATTTGTTCAATCCAGATTGGGATAAACCGCTTGTCGTCATCTCGAGCAACCGTTCAACGGCGTATTATTCCGTCGAAGTGATGCAGGAAATCATGATTGAACTAGGCAAGGTCACCCGCAAGGCCATTGAAGCGAGCGGAAAAAGGGTCGTCGTTCTGGCCAGCAATTCCCTTTCCCACCGCCATTTCACCACGGAATCCGAGGTTCCCGAAGACATGAGCAAAGAGCACATCACGAGCCACGCTATGCACCTATGGGACATGCGAATGATCGAATACATGCGCAGCGGTCAAGCCCAACGGATCTTGGACGAAATGCCAGAATTCACGGAACAAGCCATTGCCGAAAGCGATGGAGGCGGGTTGTCGTGGTTGCTCTCAACCCTTGATGTGCCAGATTATCCAGCCATTCTTCACGGCTACGGCACCATCATCGGAACAGGAAATGCCGTCGTTGAATGGCCGTGCCATGCCCATGAGGTGAGCGAACAATGAGCGAAGGCGGCATCGTTGGTTCCTTCGTGGTCCCCGTTCATCCCCACACGGTCCTCACGCCCGACCAAAACTCCGGGTGGCGTGCCCTACGAGATGCTTTTGACGAAGCAGCCCAGATGATTCGAGACCTTGAGGCTGACCTGCTCATCGTGTATTCAACCACCTGGCCGTCGATCATTGGCCATCAAATCCAAGCGGACCCAAAACCCGAGTGGGTGATGGTGGACCATGACTTTCACGACCTCGGTTCAATTCCTTATTCGTTCAACATCGATGCGGACTTTGCCCACGCATGGGACGACGCCAACCGAAACAGGGGCCTTCAAAGCCGCTGCGTGAACTACAAAGGGTTCCCCATTGATGTGGGCTCTGTCGTCGCTCTAACGCTGCTTAACCCGAACAACGACATACCGGCTGTCATCGTTTCTTCAAACATGTACGCCAATCGGAGCGAGACCACCGTCTTGGCAAAATCCTGCCTTGACGTGATCAAAAAACAAGGTCGACGGGCCGTGGCCATCACGGCCATGTCCCTCTCAAATCGAATGTTCACCGATTTCATCCAGCCCGAGGAGGACAAGATTCACTCATTGAAAGACGATGAATGGAATCGAAAGATCCTCGAATTCCTCACGGAAGGCCGATTGGAAGACGTTGGCCAACTCTCTCGAACCATTCACCGCCAAATCCGTGTTCAAAAAGTGGTGGCCTTCAAACCAATGTGGTGGCTATCCGCCATGAATGGAAACCGCAACGACCTCAGTGGAAGAGTGCTGGCCTACGAGGCCATCCATGGAGCTGGTGGTGCGGTGGTGCACGTTGACCCAACGCCATCAGGCGTGGGAGACAAAGAATACGATGAAGACGACGTTGAGTACTTCCACGGTGAGCGAGGCGTCCTTGAATCGGGAACAGAAACTGAGGAGGTACAAACCACTCCTCACACGGCAAAGGAACACGCTGAAACTCCGCCGGCTCAAGCCAATGGACCAGCGTTGTGGGACCCCACAGAGGCCGAGGGTTCAGTCAACACCGATTCTGCCCCCAAACCAGTGGGCGCCTATCCCCACGCTCGAAGGGTCGGTAACATGCTGTTCTTGTCCGGCGTTGGACCCCGTCAACCGGGTACGAATGCCATCCCCGGTGGACCCATACACAACGAAGATGGGGCCCCATTGGATTACGACATCAAAGCCCAAACGCATGCGGTGGTCGACAATGTTCGGCGCATCGTAGAGGAAGCAGGCGCCTCCATGGAACAAGTGGTTGATGTCACCACGTTCCTTGTGGATATGAAACGAGATTTTGGTGGCTACAACGAAGTTTGGGCCGAAACACTTGGCAAAGTTGGCCCGACCAGGACCACCTTGGCCATTGACGCATTACCCACGCCCATCGCAGTGGAAATGAAGGTCATTGTCCACTTGGGCGAGTAAAATTTTCCGGATACCGGTGAACCGCTGTTGGAATCCACCACCAACACCTAATATGATGTTGAGTCATCATGGATTTATAAGCCCAATTTGTACCGGAATCGGGGGGAATGAATATGGCAAAGGATACCGTTGAAAAAATCATCAAAGGTGTTGCAGCAGGTGACGCAAAAGCTGTCACTGAGGAGATTAAAGGAACCCTCTCCAGAACGATTGGACTTGCCACGTTGGTGATTCTATCTTTGTCCTCTATGCTGGGATCAGGTTTGTTTATTCTTCCTGCGTTTGCTCAAGAAGTAGCTGGGGACGGCATGTGGTTTGCTTTCGTCTTGGCCGCTTCTGTGGTTCTAACTGGGGCGTTCTCGAAATCTGAACTTGCCAGTGCCATGCCTGAATCAGGTGGAGTTTACATCTACATGGAGCGCACCTACGGCTCCCTTATGGGAACCATCAGTGGGCTTGGATTATTTGCCTCGTTCATGCTCAAGTCAGCGTTTGCCTTGATTGGTTTTGCTGCTTATTTGGAGGTCGTTACGGCCGCCTTGGACGTCGAAGTCAATCCAATCACAATGGCGCTTGTTCTCCTCACGTTCATCGTGATCATCAACATAACCGGCGTGAAGAAAATCAAAAAGGTTCAAACGCCAATCGTAGCAACTGCGGTTCTCTTCCTCCTTTTCCTATGTTTTATGGCACTGTTGAGCGGCGATGCAGATCTCTCACGACCCATCACTAACGTTGACTATTTTAGCCCAGAAATGGGTACAGCAGCCGCCCTTGTGTTCGTAGCCTACTCTGGCGCCATCAAGGTGGGAGCCATCGGTGGAGAAGTGATGGACCCTGAGAAAAACATTCCACGAGGCATGTTTGCCTCACTCTTGGTGGCCACCATCCTTTACGCTGGTGTGGCCTTTGTCATGGTCTCCGTCCTCCCAACCGGTTGGCACATGGACCACGGACATGCCATCGAGAACCCAATCTACGTGTTCGCCGAACATGTAGCAGGAAGCACAGTCGGCGTTATCGCTGCTCTTTTGGCCATCATTACCATGGCATCGATGGCTCTTGCCGGTGTTTTGTCTGCTTCACGATTCTTATTCGCCATGGCAAGAGACAACCTACTTCCATCCAAACTTGAAGACCTTAACCCCACCTATGAAACGCCTCACTGGCCGATTATCATCACTGGATTGATGATGGCGACGGCTATTTTGACCATTGATGTTCACGCCATTGCAGAACTTGCTTCGGGATTCAACATCATGGTGTTCGTTGCCATCAATGCCTCTGTGGTGGTGATGCGACATGCCGGACCGAGGCACGAATGGAACCCCCCCTACAAATCCCCTCTTTACCCGCTCCCACAAATCTACGGTGCAGGAACTGGAATCATCCTGCTCTGGCTCATTGGAGCGAACGCCCTCATCGGAGCGGCTGGAGCCATCGGTCTCGGCGTGATTGTGTGGGTGACATACGGGCGAAAGCACATCCTTGAAGAAGCACGAACAACTCCCTTTGCGGCGTTTAAATCCCGTTTCATCAACCCCACACCAGAAGCCCATGAGCGCTTCCTCACTGCCTTTCAATCTGCAGATATCGGAGGGAAGAACCACTTGACGTTGAGCGAATTTAGAGCCGCAATCACTCAAGGGCTCGGCATGGACCTCTCACCAATGGAAGTTCGAATGTATTTCCATAAGGCGGATACCGATGGCGATGGAGTTGTTGACATCGATGAGTTCCTCACTGCTATGGAACGCAGCGAAGAAGAATAAGCCCGGACCCGATTAAGCGAGAATTAAACGCAAACTCTCCAAACTTCGGAGTTCGGCGAAGTAGATCTGCTCAATGGCATCGTACATCTCCTGGTCGCCAATTTCTTCCAAGAGTTTGATGATTCCGGCGTAAACCTCGGCCGCTTTCATCTCAGTTTCAAGCGAACGTTCCAGCATGGCCTTGAAATCCGTTGAATGAACGATGGGGTGAGGATTTCGCTCGGTGACTGGAACGCCACCCAACTTGACGATTGAGCGACGAACGACATCGGCATGTGCCAGAGACTCAGTCGCCTCTTCAGTGAACATTGGGTCGAGCTGAAGCCGGTGGATACCCTGAATGTTGGCCGCATAATGGGCGTACATGTTCATGGCTCGAAGTTCCCATCCGAGCGCCTCATTTAGTCGTTGAATCAACACTTCACTGCTCATGCTATCAACAATCCCAACAGGTCCTACGATTTGAATCTCAGCCTTCGCAAGTGGAACATCACTCGTGGCGAATCCATTCGCCATCGGGAGTTACCTCCCAATACTGGAGTTCTTCTGAAACATCAACGTACCAACCGGTCTCGCCTTGGTTGGTCGAAGGTGTTGCTTGCATGACGCCAACCCGGCCCGCCTCTTCGGCCAAAGACTTCATCGATTCAAGGGTCAAACCATGCCGCTCATGAAGAGGTGTGTTGTCCTCAACGGCCAAGCCGCCGCTCTCTTCTTCCTCATCATCATCCTCGTATTCATCATCATCAAAGGCGTCCTCAACCCATTCCTCTTCTGAGACTTCAGCTGCCTTGCGAGTCAGGGTGACAAGAACAGCCAACAAAAGGATGAGGAGAATAGCCGCCATCGTCATGGCGGTGTTGGTAGAACCCACCGCCCCTCCGAGGAGAACCTCTTCAACATCGTAGAAATTTTGCGCTAACAGACCGCTCCAGCGTACCGTGCAGGAACGATCGGTTCCTCCGTTCTGAATGTCGACTTCCCACGTTCCATTGGTGACAAAAGTCGTTGCACCGGCTGTGCATGAAACGCTGGCGTTCTCCTTTGGAATGCTCAACGTGTTACCGTACATATCCGTGGCAAAGGCGTTCAAGAGAACCACATCCCCTTCGGCGATGTCCTGGCTGGTCAAACTGGCTTGAATGCGTACTGGCTCCCCGGCTTCAATGGTAAGGGGGATGGTGTGCGTGGCTCCTTCATCCTCCATAACCAGGGAATACACTCCAACCTGCTTTCCTGTGAATTGCCAGTATCCGAGACCGGTTGGTGAGGCTTCCAATTCTCCATACGAGGCGTTCAAACTTGAGGTGACCGATACAGATTCAGCGATGTTCCCGTGTACATCCACCACTTGGATAAAGAGGTCGCGAGGGACCCCTGCTTGAACCACTAAACCCTCATCAGCATCCGTGAGGAGCCCGTAAGCATTTCCTGCCACGACCGTCAAACGGACGGTTGCAAAGACACCGTCGGCGTTGACTCGGATTTCATGACCTCCGACACTTGTTGCCGTCCAGCGACCATCGTTGAGGAGCATTTCAAGTGTGATATCATCGCCATCCAGGGTCCAGTTGAGAGCGACTGGATCCAACTCATTGGTGTACGCATCAAAGAAGGTTGGATTCAAATCAAGCGAACCGTCGGCAGGAACTCGGCTTCCTTCACCGTCAAGGTTGATGAACGCCAATCTTCCCGGTCGTACTTCGAAGGAAGTTTCGGTGGTGAACATCGTTCCTGTGCCGTTGTCAAACCAACTGCCTTCAAATCGCCATGATTGAATACGTTCGGCTTGCAGGAGAGCATAGGATTCATCGATGGAGAGTTCTTCTGTATCGCCCATGGTGGCTTCAATGGTACCGTCGACCACCCATCGGTTTCCCTTGATGTCTTCCGCCACGAGTTCAATGACGACTTGGTCACCGGCTGACGGATTTCTTGGCTGAAGTTGGAACCCAATGTCGATGGCCCTTCCATGAACTACATCGACGTCCAGAGAACTGCTGACGGTTCCATCGGTTCCCGTGATGGTTGCAGGTCCCGTGGCCGAAGGGTTCCAGTACACGCGTTGTTCATCGTCAACAGAAAGACCTCCAGAGGTGGCCGTGATGGCGTTGATGGACGGGGAGACCATACCGATGTATCCGTTCACATCCCTTCGTTCAAACATCAACTCGTAGGACTCACCAGCCATGTAATCAGATGGTGCGTCAACCACCATGAGCGTGGAGGCTACGGCATCCCCTGGAATGACTTGAAGCGTAGCACTGCCCGTGATGTTACCTGAAGACACCGTAATGAGCCACCGGCCCGTGTTGGTGGCAAGGTATTCACCCAGAGAATTGAACGAACCGTTTTCTGCAAACCACGACAATGAACCAACTTTGGAGAGGGGCATATCATACCCGTTCGCATCCACGAGGTGAGGTCGTATCGTTTGCAGCGTGCCTGCCCTGACCATCAAAGGTTCATCGAACACAAAGGCGTAGGGAGCTCCAGCGGTCACTTCAATGGTCGCACGAGCCTCAAGTTGATTGTAGCGGACTCGAGCCTGAACTTCACCGAGTTCTTCTGCGGTCCACGACGGTTGGCCATGACCTGCATAGACACCGTTGATGTCCCAGACCATGGTTGAGGGCCCAGCCATACGGTTACCCCTTCCGTCAAGCACATCGGCGGTGAGAGAGGTTGACTCAAGAACGCCAACCGACAACCTGGTGATCTCAATGGAAGTTGGTACACCGGGTTCAACCGAGATGTTGTACTTCGCCAGCAAACCGTTGTGTTCGGCAACGACCTCGACCAAACCTGCGGACCACGGATAGAACAAACCGTCATCCGTGATGGTACCGTTACTGACAGACCAAGCGATATCACCGGTCAAGATGTTGTTCACCGGATCGTAAATGATGGCTTCGAACGAGACCACTTCATCTGCAGAAATGGCAGCAGGCGGGTCATCAATGACCACTCGGTCGGGAGTGCCTGAACGTAGTACGGTGCTGTCGTGTTCCAGAATGGAAGGCACGGTTGCCGACCATGAACCCAACAAGAAAAGGCCAACAAGGACGATGCAGGCCTTTGGGAATTTCACTGCATCACGCCCTCATTCGTTGTACTCTTGCCATTCTTCTTCACCGGCCAAACGGTACCACCAGGTTCCGTCTTCGTCTTCCCACCATTCCGTTCCGTCTTCGTCCACGTTGGTTTCCATCGCTTCTTCTTCAGGTTCCTCTTCAGGCAATTCCTCCGCAGGAGGACCGCTTGGGCCTGGGGCTGGGCCGCTCGGGCCGGGAGCAGGACCGGTTGGACCCGGAGCGGGACCGGTGGGGCCGGGGGCAGGACCAGTTGGTCCAGATGGCCGTTCGTCGTCATCATCGTCGTAATCGTCATCATCATCCCAGTCTTCATCGCGACCTCCGCGCATGAACATAACAAGCAGAACCAGAAGCACCACGCCGACAACGCCGAGCAGTCCAGCACCAACATAATACAACGTACCACCGGCCTCAAAGAAGCCAGCAAGGTTACCAACAACGGTGATCTCTTCATTGACACGAACAGCACCAACGCCGACGGTGATGGTTTGTGGTCCATCGTCGAGGGTGGTGATGGTCCAAAGGTCAGAGGAGGTCATCATGGCCGTGGCACGTCCTGTTGCATCAACCTGAATGCTTCCGGGCACTGGAATCTCGTTGTCAAAGGCGTCAAAGGCACGAATACTGACATCAAGACTCTCGAGTTGTTCGAGCGAATCGGTCGTTAGGTTCACTTCAAGGCGAGCAACGATGCTTTGAGCGGAGACCGCGATTTCGGTGGTGGAAACAGCACCTCCGACAGCATATTGCAAGGTGTGAACACCTGCAACTTCAGCGTCGTAGGTGTAGGTTCCTTCGGAGGTCGTGATGACGCTGAGCGTTGGAATAGCCGCTCCGTTTTCAGTCCATTCAACGTCCTGTGGGAACTGATTACCGTCTGCGTCGGTTCCAGTGACCTGGATGTCAACTCGGTCTCCAGCGGTAGGTGTGGCCAGTGAAACCTCGGCATCAACGGTGACCGCCTCACCGTGTAGAACAGTGATGGTGATGCTGTCGGAGATGTTGAAGCCGGTTCCGCTGATGGAATAGGCCTCAATACGCCATTCACCGACGGCCGAGGCTTCCCATCGCATCTCATCAAGCAACAACTGAGTGGTGATGTCTTGCACATCGCCGGTGTCCATGTTCACTTCCACCCATGTGAGTTCATCCGAAGCGATGCGGTTGCTGTCGGCGTCATAGAGGTCAGAAAGGAAATCAACGGCGAAATCAGATGTCAATTCAAAGACGGCACCCGTTGTTCGGTCTGGGTCATTGGCTGTACCTTGGATGCTCACCGTGTGGAGGAACCCGTGGTCTACGGTCATGTTGATGCTCACGGCATGAACAGTCGTACCATCGTCATAGGTTGCCGTGAGCATGTATGGATCGTCGCTAGCGAAGTACGGCGTAAAGGTCGTTGAATCACCACTGAGCACCTCAAGGAAACTTGAGGAATCACCCATGGTTGGATGGTCAAGGGTCCAATTCACGACGATGGCCCACTGATTTCCTTTGGCGTCGATGGCAAAGACATCTGCGTCAAGCGTCTCGTCGGCCGTTAAGTCAAAGTGTGCCCAGGTCGAGATCACATCATCAACCTCAAGGCGCAAGGTCTGAATTTCTCCCTTGACCACGGTGATGGTGATCTGTGTCAAAGTGGTCTCATACCGTGCTTCAAGAATCTTTGAACCCGTTTTCACCGGGTCCCAAATGGCAGGGGCGCCGGGCGTCAACTGTCCATCAGAAGTTTTTGTCCAGTTGTCAGCTGGCAAAACGACCGTAAGGCGATTTCCACGAACGTCAACCCGAGTGGTGTTGATGTACACGCGGTCGTCGGCCGTAATGGAAGTTGAAGAGGCGTTCAATTCAAGGAAATCAATGGCACCGTGGCCGACCGTGATTTCCAACTCATCAGATGCACCGGAGACCGAAGTCAAATTCAACCACCAAACACCAACATGGTCTGGGAAGTACTCTTGATTTACTTCAGAATAATTTCCGTTCGTCATCGTCCAAGTCAAATTGCCGGCATTGGCTATGTCAAGGTCGTTGCCGAATTGGTCGTAGAGGTCAATCGTGATGTCGCACCAAACACCCGCAGGAACGGTTCCTTCACAGCCACTTAGCTCAAAGTAAGCAGGGGAGCCGGGCAAAACGGTGACCGCCACATCAACGAATTCACCCGAAGGAACATTGTGAGCGACGCGCACCGTATGGGAGCCCGCAGCATAGGGCTGGAAGGTGGAGCCAAGCATGCTTCCGTTGGTCGGTGTGAAGACAATGGGTTCACTTGCCACCATGTTTCCATGTTGGTCAACCATGTGAGCGGTGATCTCCAAGGTTTCATCCGTCGTGATGGTCGCCGTTAGTGGCGTTACAACAAGTTCAGTGGGCGCGCCCGCTGTGACCGTTATGTTCTGAAGACCGCACACCAAGCCGAAACACGAAGTGATGGTCACCGTACCAGCAGCGTTTGGAGTGAACAAACCGTTGCTTCCAATGCTTCCAGAGGAAGCGGTCCACGACACTGGCGGTGCTTGCACCATCGATTGATGGTCGTAAGCAACGGAATTGAAGTTGACAGCCGTGTCGGCGTCCGTGGTCAGAATACCGGTTGGGCTGATCGACACACTGGTGATGTTCGTGGTGTTGAACAACACCTGCGGACGGTTCGTAGTGGCGGTTCCAGAATAAAACGAAGCATGGGCGTATCCGGTGTTTGGAGTAGCGATGATGGTCCATGCTTGTTGGTTGGTGATGGTCATACCGAGCGTACTGACATCGAACCAAATCCAACCCTGCGTGTCAACATTGACCACGGTGGTCGAAACCGCATCGCCGTAATCCACGCCCGCTTGCATACCAGGGGCACCCCATAATCCGCCAGCGGTCGTTCCGTTCCATGTCGCTGAGGCTTGGCCCCAGTTGGCATTCATGATTGGATGGACGCTGAAGGACACCGAAGTAGCCCCTTGAACCGATTCCCACGATTCAACGTAGAGACCCAAGGATGCGGAGTGTACGTTTTGGTATTGCGGGAACGGAATTTGCCCTGCGTTCAAAGCGATGTTGATGCGACATTCATCGGCCCACAGCGTTCCACAGTATGTACCGGTGCTGATGGTTGGCTCACCGGCGAAATTGGTGTTTGCGTATTCACTGTACAGTGCCGTGTCCTGAACGTTGGTGTGGCCAAAGGCCGCTACTTCATTGCCAGTTTGGAATTCATAGGTGTAGGTGTAGTCGTTGTTGTATTGCTGGTTGGGATCACCGATAGCGAAGCTCCAGCGGGACGAGGAGGGGCCAGGAATGGATTGATTCACACCTTGGACCCACCACGAGAAGAGTTGCCCTTCGGAGAGGTTGTTGGCAAATCGGAATGTGGTGTTGGTTATTTCTGAGTCTTCCCACGAACGGAACTTGTAGACTCCCGTTTCGTTGGCGATGGTCACGATATAGCCTGTCGCACCACTGACTGGCGTCCAGGTGAGGGCTGGTTGCGTTGAAGCCGTGAGCAAACCGTTGGTCTCAGCGTAAAGCACCTCGCCATCGGCTGGGCTGTTGAGGGTCGGTTGGCTAGGAGGTACGATGCCGTTCACGTTGTCAACGTAGTCCAAAACCAGATGCGGGCGGTAAGCGGGGTTCGAATATTCCGAGGAATAGAAACTGTGAGATGAACCCGTGGAACCAACCATGGCCAGCATGAAGGTCATGGTGGTGTTGCCGTTGGCGATGTTGGATTGAGCGAGGCTGGTCAAGTCCCATTCCATCCAACCGAATGGATTGGTTAAGGTGAGGGTTGACCGTGTGATTTCGGACGTGGAACACGAGGGCGCCGTAGCCCACACCACACTGGATTCGGTGAACCCGCTGCAAGGATAAGCAGCAATCGTGGTTGAGGACGTCCCCGATACACCTGGTTGGTACATACGGAGCATCATCTGGGTCGGTGTCATCGCCGTCGGCCATGGAATGTTGGTCAAATCAAATTCCATAAGAACACGGCTTTGACCGGTGCCGAGGCTGTTAACGCCAAGCACCATTGTGTTTGAACCTCCACGATTAACGGTGGAGTTGGAATCAATTTCAACATCGAGAACGGTCGGCAGCAAACCAGTGGTTTCGAAAATCGAGCCGCGAGAGAGATTCACCGTGTTGTTGCCGTTTCCGTCATCACTGCCTTGGTCAAGGGGTACGCGAAGTTTGTGCGTAGCCGACCACTCCCCGATTCGGTCGCCCTGGTCGGCACGAACCCGCCAATATTGCCACAAGTCGCCCTTCAAGTTCTCAGCATGGTTGTAGGTGTTGTTGAGGAAGTCAAACGTGTCGTTGCCGTAGGCGCCCGACATGATTTCGTCGTGCGTCCAACAGGTGGTGGATTCTTCGTTAAGGAACCACGGATCGAGACCGCCGCACGCTGCGATTTGAGTGTGGTTTGAGTAGGTGAGATTCCAAGTGTAATCCGTGCTGTTCATCCCCGAGGGTCGTGCTTTGGTCAAGTCCCAAAGGGTCGTTCCATCTGCAGGAAGGAGGCCAGTTGGTTGGCTTGGCGTCCATGCATCGATGGTTCTGTAGGTCAAATTGAGCCGGGGGCGGAGGTCAATGGAAGTTGCATCGCTCGAAGCAAATGAGACACGTCCTGCCACACCATTGTTCAATTCCACAGGGAACAAAACGACATCAAGCTCAGCCGAATTGCGGGCTAGGGCGTGTTGGACAAGTCCTGTTACGTTGAAGGCAACCGTTCCAGAGCTGTTGACCCACTGAGCAGGGTTGAACGGTACGTCAAAGTCGTCGCCGGAAAAACCACCGCTTGCAGCCCACGTTGAGTTGTTGCCAGCTGGATAGGCGAACACAGAGGATTCACTCCACGCAGAGGTGGTTTCCCCGACAGCAATGAGTGTGGATTGGTAAGTATTGTAGGCGCTTAGTTCTAAACTTGCGTCAATAACTTCGTACGTTCCGGGGAGGGGGAGGCCACTGAAATCCATGTTCAAGAGACTCATTGAGCGGAGATTTTGATTGCTGGTTGATACTGAACTTCGGCCCACAAAGAGGGCGGATGATGAACCGCGGTTCGTGTAGATGTTTCCGGTATCGAGGTAGGTGTCGTCCATCACGGCCGGATAGCCGAGCGACGGCACGATGGCGCCTTCTTGGATGGAGAGGTTCGCATGGGTGCTGTTGATTTCTTCGCCGATGTCATTGGGGAGGTAAAACACCGTAGAGGCGCTTCGTGGCCCAAGCATACCGTTGTTCATCGGTTGAACCATCCAGCGAATTTCCTGAGCGAAATCCAATTCCTGCGAGGGAGTGAACGTGCGGTTGGCGACGTCAAAGTCAGCGGTTGCCACACGGGAATCGTAGGTGTACAATCCTGCCATGTCATCGCTGGCGTCAGCCTGCATGAACACACGCCATCCGGTGACGGTCGTGGTTCCGCTGTAGGTCCAACTGAAGGTCGGCAAGCGGTCAGCCTTGAGGGCGTGAGAGGAGGTATCCCACACGATGGCGGCGTTGCTTGGCCCTGCATTCACGCCGCTCACGGTTGGTGTGGCGACGGTTCCGTCTTCCCAAACCAACGTCAAGTACGGTCGCTCACTGGCGCTCCCTTCGGTGGAGGTGAAGGTGATTTCGTCGGTAGTCTGGCTTGAGGTGTAGACCATCAACGACACATGGTTCTGACCTGCTGCGAGAGCCGCTTGAACGGCCTCAGTGACGTCGAAGTCCATCCAGTCATCGGCGACGCTGTCCACCAAATCCACGTAACCACCGACGTCGGTACCGATGCCACGTCCACCGGGTTGATTCCAAGTATTCGTGCCGTCGTACGTTGTGCCGTTAGCCGAGGTAGTCCATGGTCGGAGGACGGGGCGAATGGCGACGGGTTCATCTTCAACGGAGTCGTATTCTGAAAACAAGCTGAGTTCAGCACCGGTAACGCGAGCCCCAGCTGGTTGTGGGACTTCACTCAGCGGTATGCGAAGGAGAGCAGCGGCTTGGTATCCTGAAGACAATTCACCAACGCTGAGAGAGGTTGAATTCTCGTAGGTGCTGTCCGAACCTGAACCATTCTCAATGACGTAGGTGTCGACCAAGTGAGGCGTGTTGAGATGGGGGAGAGCACCGTGGTGTCGCAACTCAACCGAGGCTTTTGTCGCGTTGAAGACCACCGTGTTCAAATCGGGCAGTTGGAAATGGTATGTCGACGACCAGTTGCCGATCTGATTGGTTGCCGAGACCGCACGGACTCGCCAGTACCATGTCTCCCCTTCGTCTAAGTCAGACTGAAGAGAAAACGAGTTATTGGTAACGTCAAAGCCGGCATCGTTCCATGAGGTGTAGGTCAAGCTGTTCACCGAAGAAAAGTCACTCTGTGTGTCGAGTTGAACGATGTAGCCCGTAAGCGCCATGCTTCCCGCAAAGGTCCATTCGAGTTCGGGCTGGGCAATCGGCGTCAAATCTACGCCGGTGCCGATGGACCATGAACCGTTCAGCGGCAGGACCGGAGATGGGTCAGACGGTAGAGCATCAGATCCTGGAACATAGACGAACGAGAGTTCGGGGCGGCTGGCCATGGAGTCCTCTGCCGTACTGAAGTAGGCAGTTCGAGCACCGCCTGAGCCCGCTCCAAGCATTCCGACAATGAAGTCAACGCGTCGGTCTTCACGCATCGCGTTTTGAACGGCGAGGGTGACGTTCCACTCGACATCATCACCTTCTGAATAGGAAGAGCCGACACCGACACTTGCCAGGAGTGACCCGCGCTCAGACCCCTTGGCGCCTGCTGTCGCCCACGAATTGGAACCGTCGTAACTCGACCAGGTCGCATCCTCTGCATTCCAATCGTTCTGATTGCTTTCCCAAACACCGATGGTCGGGGAACCGAAAGTTGTTGATGTGAGCGACATCGAAAGGTGAGCGGACTCAACAGCATACCCATTGGGCAGGAGGTTCGAGACCAAATTGCAACCCAAAAGACCCGTGATTTCCCCGCCAAAGGGGTTGAAATCGATGGTCATTTCTGATTCGTCATCGTAATTGGCATTCGTAGATGAACTGTCGATGTACGTGTCCATGCATTCAGGGTATTGGTTGTCTTGTGAACCGTTTCCATGCTTCAGCCTGAACTCAAATCGGTCGCCACCCAACCAAATGCTCTCGAGTGAGGAGACTAAGAAACTGGAACTTGTCCATGTCCCGTAGTGCCCATCACCGTCAACGGTAGCCATGCGCCAGAAGTACATGTTTCCAACTTCCAGCGTTCGGTCGCCGGTCATATCGAGGGTCCCATCGGATGGGCTGAAGTCATTGTCAACACGGGTGTCTACACGCAGTTCCCGAAGACGGAAGTCTTCATCGGTGGCCAACTCAAAGAGGATGTCATCACCCGTAGATGGCTGTGTCCAATTCAGCGTGGGTTGTGTGTTTCCGGACAGGTTGTCGCCGGTTTGATTCCAAACCGCCAAACCATCGACTGGAGCGGTAAGACTTACGGCCGATGGAGGAGAACCACTTCCCCATTCATAGGTGATGGAAAAGGATGGAGCGTTGCTTGGAACGGTTGTTTCGGATGAATGGAATAAAATGCCTTCGTTGTTGGTGTAGGATTCGAATTTCCCACGAACAGCGACCATCATGTCAAGCGGGTTCTCATCGCCTCCGTCGAGGTAATTTTGAACGGCGTGCTCGAGGTCAAAGGTGAAACTGTTGCTGGTTTGGTTTCCATCGACAAGGGCCACCGTGGCCGTTCCGTTTGACCGACCACCGTCGGACCACTGAACGCCGTTGGACGCCATCTGGTTCCAAGTGATCTCGTCCTCAACCCACAATCCGGATTCTTCCATTCCGTGGACCGAAACGATGGGGTCACCGGAATGAGATTGGCGGGTCAGTTTCAATTCTGCGTCGACGACGGTAAGGTTGTCATGGAGACCGAGTTGGTTCAGCGAAGTGCGAACATGGATCAATCGCTCTTTGTTTGAAGTCATGCTTGACCAAAGGAATTCCTCATCACCATGAGTGTACGTTTTCCGCGTTTCATTGACCGTGGCGTCTTGGATGAAATCCTGTTCAAGGCCGGTAGCGGTGGGCGAGAAGGTCATGGTGGCAGTGCCGTCACCGTTGTCAACAACGTTCAGCGTGGGCAAGAGGAAACTGGTGCTGTCCCATGGGCCCCACTGGTCGTTAGCATCAACCGAGCGAACTCGCATGTACATGTTGGTGCCGTTGGTCAAGGCAAGGGACGAAGGGAGGCTGAAGGAGCCTGAAGTGCCGCTGGAGGAGAAGGTGGACCAAAGGGTCGAAAAGTGCCATTCAGCGTCGGTTTGAGAGCGCCATTCAGCGTCATTGCTCAGTTGGATTTCAACATCTGTACCGTTGTTTTGAGCATAGGACAGGGTGGGCGTTGTTACCGGTTGAAGCAGGAAAGACGCCTCCATCCAAGGCGCCCCATCGTCGATTGGGAGGTCCGTGGAAACGATTGAACCAGCGGTTGCGGCCGTGTTGCTGGTGGTGTCCAAAGTCAGTTCAGGTCGGTCCGCTGCCGTCAAGGCTTCCGACATGGCGCAATCGTAGGTCGCACCAAAGGACGCAACCACGACGGAGAGGTAGGGTGCGTTGGACCGAGCAGCTTGCTGAGCAATCGATGTGACGTTCAGAGTGAGCGTTCCGTTCCCGGACAACACAACGGGGGGTTCCCATGCACCGCGGTCATTTGAGGCCTCAGCACCGGCCTCTGTCCAAAGTTGATTGCTTTCATAGGCGGCCCAAGAAGCGTAAGAACCGTTCCACATTCGGCTCATGGAAGCGACGTAAGCCGTCAATTCCGTTGGCCCCAAGACGTCCGTCGTGCATTCCAAATCAATGCTGGCTTCGTGCACCGTGTCGCTTGAAGTGTAATTCATCGGGAACCGGAACAATAACCTGGATTCCTGCCCAGGTCCGTCGGACAACTCCCCGGTGGTGGAACCGTTGTAGGTGCTGGTTGGAGAAGAAGCCGTGATGTAAGTGTCAGCGTGGATAGAATGGTAAGAAACGGTGCGCTGCACGGTGTTTTCTTCTTCAAGTTCGGACCAACCTTCCATCGTTTGAGGGAGCGATAAGTCAGCAAAGATGAACATCAATACAAGCAAAAGCGCTGTGGCTCGGGGACGAAGGATTCGTACGCTACGCATGGGACTCATCCCTTACACCACTCCCCATTATAGGGACTTTTCCCTTTAGTGGCTTGAGCCACTTGGTTTAGACATCCGAAACACGACCCGATTTTTCGTCCAAGAACCATGCGAATGTTGATGGAGGCTCGCCGACGAGGAGAGGACGCATGAGTGAACTTTGGGTTGAGAAACACCGCCCTCAATCGGTGGCCCAAATCAAAGGTCAGGCCGCCGTTGTTCAACGGTTGGGAACCTATGCAGGGACCAAGAATTTCCCTCACCTCCTCTTTGCCGGTCCGCCCGGGACGGGCAAGACCACCGCCGCCATGGCGTTGACCAAGGACATCTTCGGAGAGGACTATCGCCAGAACCTCCTCGAAATGAACGCCTCCGATGAGCGAAAACTGGAGAGCATCCGAACCAAGGTGAAGCAGTTTGCCCGAACACAACCTTACGGCGGAGCAGCGTTCAAGATTATCTTCCTGGACGAAGCTGATGCGTTAACCAACGATGCACAAGGGGCGCTGCGGCGCATTATGGAACAGTACGCCGAGACCTGTCGATTCATCCTCTCGTGCAATTATTCATCGAAGATCATTGAACCCATCCAGTCTCGATGTGCTGTGTTCCGATTCAGACCACTTTCGGATGCTGACGTTTCCTCGCAGGTAGCCCATGTGGCTCAATTAGAGGACCTCACACTTGGCGAAGGTGCGGTTGAAGCGTTGACTCGCATTTCACAAGGTGATCTTCGAAAGGCCTTGACGGCCCTTCAAGTTGCGGCGGCATTGAACAGCATTGTAAGCCGAGAATTGGTTTACGAAACTTCAGCCACAGCCCCGCCCGAGGCCTTGCATCAGTACCTCATGGCCTGCCGAGACGACGGTTTCCATGTGGCCCGGCGACGACTTCGAGAGCTGCTCGACCAGTTCGGCTTGGCTGGAACGGATTTTGTCAATCAATTGCACCGGGAATTGTACAGCGCCGACTTCCTCGAGGAGCGCTCCAAACTTGCGTTGACCGAGTGGATGGCCGAAATCGATTACCGCTTGGTTGAAGGCGGCGGCGAGCAGATTCAACTCGATGCGTTGACCGCTCAAATCGTTCAGCATCTCCGAAACTGAATCACTTTCAGTTTACTCCAAGGGGCCCCCAAAACTGAACAGTAGGTCAGGGCAAAGCGGAGGGCATGAACCCCGTTCTCTGCCACCTCGAAGAAGTCCTTTGTTGGACCGTGCTCGCCCCACTCGTTCGCGCCCGTCGCCGAAGAAACGAGCGAAAAATCACCCAAGAACTGCATGACCGTCAGCGAATCGACAGGGTCCTGAATGACATCGTGCGCCAGCACGCCGATTTACTCTGTTGAGGTAACGGGTGGGTTGACTGAGAACGTCCACGTGTAGGTCCGCTCATTTTCCCAAGGGTCTCCTTGTTCAAGGATTTCAACAACAATGCTGTGTTCACCTACCGCCAAGTCATCGCCAAGGAAGATGGCGAAGGGCATGTCGAGGTCTGCATGTGGCAAGAGGATGGGAGCCGATTCGTTTGAAGCCGTTCGCCACGTGCCAACATCCGTGCCGTGTTCTTCCCAGAAGGAGGCATTTGAATCAATGATGGTTTCCGTGTTCTGGAATTGATGGATGACCGTGACGTTTGCGCCCGTGTCATCCACGTTGTCAGCCAAACCAAACAGGAGCCATGCCCCGCCTGCAATCCGTTCGCCTGTATCCAGCGTCCATTCGTTTTCGGAACCACTCACTTTGTCAGCGAAGGTGTAGTTCCCCTCGTGCTCAATGACCACGGCCCATTCATCGGCCAGTTGCGGTGCAACAATGTCTCCGAAGGGAGGATTGACAACCAAGAAGGAGAGTGAAAGAAAAGTGAATGTGTAAAGGAAAAACGCACGAAACCATGTTCCCTTCGTATAGTGTTCCTTGAACCGTTCAGGCATGACCATACGATGCAATTGTGGAATCAAAATCAGCATCGTGAGTGGAAGAATGTAGAGCACATCGGTTTTGTCAAGCGTCGTGGATGGCATCAAGATGTACCGCATCATCATCGTGACGATGACAGCGTAAGCGATGACCAACCACATCGAGGCGGTGTCGGCCCGTTCTTTGCCGTGGTGCTTCGCGGGGTCAAACGGTTCAATGCCAAGGTCCGCTCCAGAACGGCGTTTCTTCTTCTCAGCATTCTTCGCCCCGTCACGTTTCATGCGGTCAGCTTGCGCCGCCGCTATGGCCGTTTTGAGGTCCACCATAGCCCACCGGGAGCCGAGCAGGTGTTAGAATACATCGGTTGAAATTTGTCTCTACAGGGAGAGTTCATCGATGTCAATCCTTCCGATTTCTTCAAAGAGGGCATGGCTCACCGACGGGTTAGGCCGGGGTGGCGTAGTTGGTAGCGCGTCGGACTCATAGGGCAGCCTCCAAGGCGATCGTATGACGTGCAAGCCCCTTGTGGTGTCTGAGACATCCGAAGGTCGCGGGTTCGAGCCCCGCTCCCGGCACCATCTCTTTCGTAGGGCATTAGGCGCTTGGTTTAATTGACCATGCCCGCACCGTCCCTTCAATGACACAACGACTCCTTAGCATGGATAACCTCCAACGCCACTACGAGACACCTGCTGGCGTTGTCAAAGCACTTGATGGCGTGAGTTTTGAGATTCATGAAGGAGAACGTGTCATCCTCCTTGGCCCATCCGGTTCAGGAAAGACCACGCTCCTCAATTGCCTTTCTGCTCTTGACAGCCCAACGGGTGGTAGCTATACCTTCCTTGGCGAAGAGGTCCCTCGAAACCACTCTGAAAAGATGACCTCGTTTCGAAGAGAGAACATCGGATACGTCTTCCAATTCTTCAACCTCTTACAAGATTTGACGGTCCTCGAAAACATCCTCCTCATCCAAGAACTCGCTGGAAAGAAAGACCCCGCACGAGCCAAAGAACTGCTCAACATGGTCGGCCTGGAAGATGAAATCGATCGATTTCCGGGTGAAATCAGCGGTGGACAGCAACAGCGTGTGGCCATTGCTCGAAGCATTGCCAAGAAGCCTACACTTCTCCTAGGTGATGAGTTAACGGGGAACCTTGACACGGAAACATCAAACAAAGTGATGGAAGCCTTGGTCAGCGCTTGCAAGCAAGAAAACATAACCTCAGTGTTCGTCACTCACGATGAAGGCTTGGTGAAATACGCCACGCGAGTGATTCGAATTGACAGCGGAAAAATCGTCTCCGACGAGCACACATCCACCGACGAAGAAGCGTGAGGTGAACGCATGTCAAATCTACTGAACAAACGTCTCGCACGCAGCCTGTGGCGGACGAAGTTACGACTTTTGGCCGTCGTGTTGATGGTGTTTGTTGGCGTCTTTGCTGGCATCACCTTTGGAGGCTATGCTCACAATCTCGGAGGCATGTACGATACCATGCAAGCCGACGATGAAAATGGGGCAAACCTTGCTGATGTTTGGATCGACAACCGTAGCGCTCTTTGGACGCCAGAAGAAGTCAATTCATTCTGTACGGCTTTGGAAACGGCATGGGATTCTTCCTCCGTTTCTCCATCGCTCGACTCGTGTGAGGGTCGAACCGTAACACAAGGTGCGATGTTCCACACCAACGATACTGGCCAGCACATCATCAATTCACTCTGGCACGGCATCCCCGACGGTGCCAATGCCGACCGGGTTTGGATGCCTGAAGGCCATTCTGAAGGCCGAACCGCTGTGGCTGCCGATGAGATTGTCATCGATGCTCACGTCACAGAGGCCCTTGAACTCAGTCTCGGCGACATGGTAAGTATCGGAGCAGGAAACGCAACGGCTGAATTCACGGTGGTCGGCACGGGGTATCACCCACTTCAAGTCATCTTTGCGCCTGAGGGTGAATTGTTCCCCTCTGAGCCGGGCCAATACGTCGCGGGTTACCTTTCCGATGCTGGGATGGCTCGCCTGACTGGGGAAGTCCTGGGCACCAGCAATACGATTCTCTTGGATGTTGAAGGCACACCATCCTATGACCTACCCGATACCAGCGAAGATGAGGGCGATGAGATTGCCGGCGTGAAGGAACTTGTTGATGCGGCACTGACCGAAGCAGCCTTGGACGCTCGTGTTCGGGACCGAGGGCAAAACGAGCCCGTCGAAGTCATGCGGCAGGATTTGGAAGGGACCAAGCGAACGACCGTACCGTTCACCGTGATGATCGCTTCAATTGCGGCCATCACCATCGTTCTCAGTCTTCAGCGATTGGTTCAAAGTCAGGCCAAAGAGATTGCAGTGCTACGAACGTTGGGCGTCAAGCGCTCTTCGCTCATGACTGGCTACCTTCTCGCTCCGTTGGCGATTGGTGGAATCGGTTGTGCACTTGGTGCGTTGGCAGGACCGAGCGGCATGAATGGGATGTTGGATTTCTACCAAGACTTGGTTGGTGTTCCGATTGTTGAACGCACCGTTCCATCGTCCGTGGTCGCATCCGTCATTGGTTCAACCATGATCATCGTGTTCTTTTCGGGTGCCTTCCCTGCATGGAAAGCCAGCCGCCTTGACCCATTGACAGTGTTAAGCGGTCAGAACGAGATGCGAGTGGGTTCAAACCTGCTTCGGAAACTCACCTCATGGATGCCAACAACGCTTGGCCTCTCCATTCGTTCAAGCGTTCGAAAACCCATTCGTCTGACCATGACCTTTGTCGCTGTTGGTATTTCTCTCATGTTGTTTGGCTCGATTCAAATGATGTCAGTTGGCTTACAAGATACGATGGTCGGAGCGCTTGAGGATGACCAGACCTGGGATGCGCAAGTCTACATCATGCCGGATGGGGAACAACCGGTGGTGGATTGGGCGGATAACAACGCTGCTGAGTATGAAATGCTCATTGAAATGCCACTTGGTTCTGTTGAAGATTCCGAGGGCATTGAACGAACCTTCACGCTTGTTGGCCTTGATTCATTTGACACTGGCATGCGCGCTGTATCTCTTCTAGAAGGCAATACACCTACCGGAGACATGTCGGTTCCGCAAGTCATGATGGACGAAGGGAGCATAACGTTCCTCGGTTGGAACATTGGTGAGAAGCAAACAGTCAACCTCAACGGTGTTGATACCGAGGTCGAGATCGTGGCTACATCGACGGCAGAATTAGCAAGAACGATGTATTTCTTGCGTGAGGATTTGAGCGGAATTTTAGGAGTCAATGCAACTTCGGTCTACCTCGAACTCCCAGAGGGCGTTGATGTCGACTCTGCCTTAGGAGAAGCATCCATGGGCATTGTTGAGCGACAGACGCTCCTCAATGGCATCAACAGTTTGCTCGACCAACAAACACAAATATTCCAGACCATGATGTACCTCGGATTGTTGTTTACGGTGGTTGTCATGTTCAACACGATGATCATGAACGTTGCCGAACGTGATTTCGAACTGGCTACATTGCGTGTTCTTGGCGCCTCAACGCGCAACCTCGGGACAATGCTTCTGTTCGAGAGTCTGCTCATCGGCATCATTGGTGGCATCGTGGGTGTTTTGTTTGCCTATGGAGGTGCAGTTGGACTGGCAGCATCGTTCTCATCTTGGCAGTTCTTCGTACCGGTGACCATTGTTCCAAGTGTAGCGTGGCAATTGATGTCGGGCGTGATTATCATTGCCGTCGCCATGACGCCCTTCGGCGTTTGGCGTCTTCGCAGAATGGATTTGGTTGAGAAGGTCAAAGACCTGTCTCAATGAAGCGATTCATTCATGGAGCGAGTCCGTCTGATTGGCTTCATGGTGGCGTTGCCAGACCCCGGGGTTCGCATCAAAGCCACTGTCTCCACCCACAACGAGACGGCGGAACACACAGGATTGGTCCTACCACCTGCATCAAAGGGACACATCTCGATCAAGCTGGACAATGGATACAACGTCTCGTATCCAGCAGAAGACCTTCTGGATTGGGAGCCTATACCAAGCAATGACCAACCAAAGGCACCCGAACTCAATGCGCCAGAAGCGGACACTGATCTCCCAAGGATTCGACTGATTCACACGGGAGGAACCATCGCTTCGAAGGTGGACTACGCAACGGGTGCTGTTGAAGCCAAATTTGAGCCGGAAGAAATGCTCGATGCCATTCCCGAGTTGGCGAGCATCGCCCGGCTTGATGCGGTCAAAATCGGAAACATGTTCAGCGACGACATTCGACCTCACCACTGGAACATCATTTCGGATGCTTGTGCCCAAGCCTTTGAGGATGGATGCAGGGGCGTCGTCATCGCCCACGGCACCGATACGCTCCACATCACCTCATCAGCTCTCAACTTTGCATTCGCAGGTAAGGGCACACGTCCCGCAGGACCCATCGTGATGGTGGGCTCTCAGCGTTCCAGCGACCGGGGCTCTTCTGACGCCACCGAAAACCTCCTCGCAGCCGTCCATTGGGCCGCCAACGGACCACTCCCCCACGGCGATTCCGGAGATTCCGTGGTCGTGGTTATGCACAACACCCAGAGCGACGGCGTCATGGCCGTTCATTCAGGACTTGCTGTCCGAAAGATGCATTCCTCTCGCCGAGACGCTTTTCACCCAGTCAACGGCCAGCCTTTAGCCACGCTCTCCATGACTCCAAAAGGATTCACCGTCACCACCGCCCCATGGTATGACGAAGCACGAGAAGCAGCATCGAAACGACCGGTAGCCGAACGTCCAACCACCTACGAAACCGGGCAGCGGATTGCTCAATTCATCGCTGGCCCTTGGCTCCATGCCGAGCATGTTGAAGCCGTGGTGAGCACCGGCGTGCAGGGCGTTGTGTTTCACGGCACCGGCCTAGGCCATCTACCCATTGATGACCCTCAAAACGACGCCCCCGAAAACGCCTTGCTGTGGCGCATCCTCACCCGCTGCGTCAATCGTGAACTGCCGGTGGTCATCGTCAATCAGTGCATCCACGGACCCGTGGACATGAACGTGTATTCCAAGGGTCGAAAGCAGCAAGCGATGGGGCTCCTCGGGCACGGCGTGAGTTCAACACCTGAAGCCATGACCGCAAAATTGCATTGGGTCCTCTCACAGAACATCAACGTCAAAGAGGCCCTTTCATCCAACCTCTGTGGAGAACACCGTGAAACGCTGCGTGAGTAAGCGTTTGAATCAAGAACTGAAAAGGAGTGCAAGGACCGTGGAGACCAACCCCAACCATGCGCTGGAAGAGCTTCGCGCCAAGCGGGAGACCGCCCGTCTTGGAGGTGGATTGAAGCGCCAAGAGGCCATTCGGACGAGCGGCAGGGGTACGGCAAGGGACCGAATTGGTTTACTTCTTGACCAAGATTCGTTTTTGGAGGTCGACGCCTTCGTCACCCACCGAACCGACGACCACAACATGTTCCTCCACCAAACACTGGGCGACGGTGTCGTAGCTGGCCAAGGAACGATCGAAGGACGGCGAGTGTACTGTTTTGCTCAAGACTTCAGCGTTCATGGTGGCAGCATGGGCGAGATGCACGCTTTGAAAATCGCCAAGATCGTTGAGATGGCCGAGCGAGCAAAGGCGCCCCTCATCGCCATGTGGGACGGAGGCGGACAACGGGCACACGACGGCGTCAATGCGCTCGCTGGAACCGGCGAAATGCTGGACCGACTCGTCCAGTGCAGCGGTCGAATACCGATGATTAGCCTCGTGTTGGGGCCCGTCGTTGGCGTATCAGCTTTGGCGGCATCCCTTTCTGATTTCACCATCCTTGGCGAGGAACACGGGCAATTGTTTCTTTCATCGCCCTTGGAAACACCTGAAGTCATCAATGGCGAAGTGGATGCAGCAGGCCTTGGCGGTGCCAACCTCCACGCCTCACGCTCCGGCATCGCCTCGTTGATCGCCGACGATGAAGAAGACGCCTGTGAATTGGCGGCGACCCTGCTCTCCTACTTGCCCGACCACAACATGGCCGACCCACCCATCGTGGCCACCGGCGACCCCATCACGCGCCTGAACGAGACACTGCAGGACATGGTCCCCGACAATCCCAACAAACCCTACGACATGGTCAAAGTGGTTGAGGAAGTGGTTGATGATGGCCTTTTCATGGAATTGTTCCCCTCCTATGCGGACAACATCATCATCGGTTTTGCACGGATGAACGGCTCCACCGTCGGCGTGGTCGGCAACCAACCAAAGGTGTTGGCGGGCTGTTTGGACATCGATGCCTCCATCAAAGCAGCCCGTTTCATCCGAACGTGCGATGCGTTCAACATCCCACTGCTGACTTTTGAAGACGTTCCCGGCTTCCTTCCGGGCGTGGTCCAAGAGTGGGGCGGCATCATTCGACACGGAGCGAAACTTCTGTTCGCTTACGCCGAAGCCACCGTCCCCAAACTCACCTTGGTCACACGAAAGGCCTACGGCGGCGCATACTTAGCCATGTCATGCAAGCACCTGCAAAGTGATTACAACGTAGCTTGGCCCACCGCTGAACTAGCGGTCATGGGGGCAGAGGGTGCCGTCAATATCATCCACCGACGGGAGATAGGAGCGGTCCCTGACGAGGAAAAAGAGGACGTTCGCCAACGATTGGTCGGGGAATACAAAGCCAAATTTGGAGACCCATACGTCGCCGCTCGAAATGGCTGGTTGGACGATGTTATCGAACCACAAGAGAGTCGTCTACGGTTGTGTCGCGCCCTCAACATCTTGAAGTCAAAACGGGAATGGTCTCCACCCAAAAAGCACGGGAACATCCCCCTTTGATCATTTCATACGCTTAGCACGAGCGAGCAAGCCCGAACCTTGGGTTGAATCTTGGACGGTTGATTCTACATCCGCCTCAAGTTCCAACGAGGTCCCCCCGTGACCGTCTCTTCCTCGGGAACGCACCAATACGAAGGCAATGCCTGCAAGGAGAACAAGAACAAATCCACCTGCAGCCACCATGATGGGAATGGCGCCTTCGGTGCTGTCTTCATCTGATTCACTTTGTTGGTCGTTTGACGCATTGTCGGCCAGAGGGTCAAACACCTTGGTAACGATGACGCTTTGCTCCAATTCATCATCGAAGACTTCCAATTCAACGGTGACCGAAGTCATGGAACCGGGTGGGAAGGGCAGCAGCGTCACGCACTGGTAGACACCGCCACTGCTGCTCAGGCACGAATGACTCACATCAACGGCTGCTCCATTGACCGAAACATTGGCTTCCGTGTTGACCGTTCCATCAACATCCGTCACCGACCAGTACATGTTCGCCGTAGAACCGCTCATCCCCTGAACCGACTCAATGGCCACAAAGGGAAGGTCGCCAACAGCAGCAATGGTGAGCGAGAGGTTCTCACTGTGGGTGATTGAGCCATCCGAAACGTTCAGCCACACCCCTTCGTAGATTCCAAACGCATCGATGGCTGGCACAAGTTCAAACGAGTTGTTGAACAAGGAAACAGAAAGCACATCCAGATTACCCTCGAGTGTCCATGTCAAAGGATCGCCGTCCACATCGTATGCAAGAGGGGAAAGCGCAAGGGTGAATGGTGTATCCTCAACCATTGAGAGGTTGCCCCAGGCCGAAGTGTTGACGATGACTGGGTCGTTGACTGGGTTGACCACCACCGCCATTTCCACCATGACGGACGGATTTTCGCCGTCGCTCACAAGAATCTGCAGCACCGTTGCACCGTGGGCATTGAGGAGTGGAGTCAAGGTGATGCGTTCACCTTCAATGGAGAAGAGAACTGGTCCTTGTTCTCCATTTTTCTCTCCACCAATGTTCAGGTCAAGAGGTACGTCCTCGGGGTCATAAACCACACTGCCAAGGTCAAAGACAACGCTTGCTCCATCCTCGTCCATCTCTTGGATGGGAACCGTTCCCCATTTGACCGGAGGGTCATTGACCGGTGTCATGACGACGGAAAGTTGGGTTGTAACCTCATCCACGGTGACACCATCGCTTCGAAGGGTCACTTCAGCCACGCACTCACCCAGCCATTCTTCGTCCAATGCGTGGCTCACGGTCATGTCGAGCCCATCTTGGCCAATTTCAATCAAAAAATGGGAGGCATCATCGCCGATGAGCGTCGCCTCAACGATGCGCACAGGTTGTCCGTCCGGGTCGATGGCGATGTTGCTGGCATTCAAGGTCCGTGAACTGTGCTGAGGCACGTAGATAACAGGTTTAGGAGAAAGGACCTCAATCGGTGTGTTTTCTCGGAAAACGGAAGCGGTGTACATCGACGGGGCGCCTTCAACTTGAAGCTTCAGCCACGCCTCTTGAAGGCCTGGTGCCACGGGTGCCATCGGATAATGGCAAGAAACCGTTCCATTGGATGCGATGTAAGCTTGTGTTTCCCATGGCCCATTGGTCCATCCACAGGTGAGGTTCACGTCCCATCCGGCCGGCAATCCAGTGAAAGGAGTGCCATCCCGCAGAGTCCAGTTGAGGCTGATGACAAAGGTGTGGGTGGCGTTCAACGTCTCTGATGCGTTGTGGCTGACATCTTCAGACGTCCACGGGAGGAAGGTCGCCGCATCAAAATGCTCGTCAACGTAAGCATTGGGATCGCTGACCGTTTGGGGCGCTTCAGCGCGATTGAAGGCTTCCCTGAACCGGGCATGGTCACCGTGCAAGACGGTATCGAGGTAGGCGATAACGTGTTGCGAAGCCAAATCGATTTGAGCGGTTTGGCTCATGGTCGCATCGCCATCGTTTTCGAAGAAAGACTGTGAATCTTGGAATTGGTAATGGTTCGCGCCCAGCAAGTGCATCCACTGCCAAGCGACACCTCCGTGCCCTTCCACGCGTTCCATCGTTTCCTGGGAAGGAGCCACTTCATCCACCGTTCCGGTGATGAACAGGCCGGCGTTGGGTTGAGGGAAGTCAGGGGTTGCCACGTCGCTCCACTCAAAACCCTCATCCAGGTCTTCAAGGTCAAGGCCCAAACCGAAGAGGCCACGAGGCGGTTGTTCCGTAGAGGCGAGGCTTGTCTGATTCCAGTAAGGGAAAGCCAGGTAGGCAGCAGCCGCACCCTTCCCATGTCCGGAAACGCCCCAATGATTCACATCGATGTTCTCCACGGTGCCCATCACATGGGCGTTGGTTTGGTTTTGCTGAACCATGGCCTCGTGGATGTCAGTCAATCGCTCCAATGTGGACTCAACATCCGTTTCATCGGAGAGCGGTTGGGTCACCACCACGATGAAACCGCGCTTGGCGAGTTCTTCGGTAAACAAGGTGTAGCTGTCAATGGATTCTCCAGAATCCCCAATGAAGACGAGCCATGAAAACGGGCCATTGCCAGCCATGTCCTTGTCTTCACCATCAAACATGGCAGGATACACCATGCGGACTTGTGGTGAAAAAACTCCACCAAGATTGAACTCGGTCCAACCGACTGGGAAATCCACACCTGAATGGGATTCCTCGAAGGAGGTATCTTCTTCAAGCAAGCCCATGACCGAAGGTGCGCTCAAGGAAAGAACGGCGAGGCACACGAGAAAGGCGTGGAGGTGGCGCATGGTCATTCCCTCGTTTGGGTCTCATGCTCAAGAATCAAAGAGTCTTCCCTTTCATGCATAGGAAGACAGAACACATTCGGCCTCGATGAGACGCGTCAACAACAAGCCAAGTGAGGGCAGGTCCTCAGCTCGTTCAGGAGCCCACAATTGCCGCCAGCATGCGAGGTGTTGGGCTACCAAAAGCCATCGTCCATCAAGGACTTTCTCCACGAGTGATGCTGCCCGCTGATCAACCGTGCCTTCCATGGGTTGGTATGTCGACTTGAGGAAAAGGGTGCCATTTGAAGACGCCCCCTCGTTATCGAAATCAATGATGGCATCTGGTTCAGCCTCAGTCAGGTGGTCGGCCCAAGGACCTTCATCCAAATCCCTTCGACTTGACAGGGCATGAACACGCCCTCCTCTTTTGGTCCAAGCTGCTGCCGTCGACCGAGCAGCACCTCCGCCGCCAATCAATCCGAGAACGTGGTCCTTGGGGGTGATGCCATGATGGAACATAACCTCCACAACCCCGTCCCCATCCAAACCTGCGCACCACCAACCACGACCATCCCAGCGCAAAGCATTCACACACTTGTTGGCCATTGAATCGTCGACCGCGATGACGGCCCCCGAATCCAGTTGGTGTTTGAGTGGCGCTGTCAAATTCAGCCAAATTTCTTCGGCGAACATCCGCGTTGGCAGATCGCTGTTCGCAACATCGAACACAAAGGGTGCTTCTTGCGAGGCGTTGAATTCCGGATGGACTTCTTCGATTAGAGAGGCCACATCCACCGCTTTCTTCAACAGCGCACGGGTTCGAAATTTCCCGAAGATGGAATTGGTGAAGACCCAAGGAATGGGCTCCGGGACAGCGCCAGCATAGCCCCAAGCGAGCGCATCTTGAATGGAATTGACGTCAACGAGTTCCATCGTCAAGTGTTTGTCGTCGTTCATCAACGCAAGATGTCGAGCAACCAAGGCCGTGAGGAGCGGCGAAAGACTGTGGTCAACAGGTTGGCCGGCAATTCCGTATCGAATTGCTGCCATGACCCAACCACAGGCTAACAACACAAAAAGGCGACGAATGCTGTGTTAACCTTCAAGAGGGAGTGTGTTCTCCTCCAACTCATGGGAAGAGCAGTCGGACTCATGACCGCGGGCCTTGGAACCTACATGACGTTCAAGATGTGGGCTGAATTTCAAGAAGCCCTTGGCACCATTTTTGGCCTGTCATGGGGAGTTGTTATCGCTACCGTGGTCTTTTTGATTTACCAGTCCAACCAGAATGAGAAGGCTTACGAAGCCTCCTTCGGCCAAGTTGTCCCGAAGTCCGTCAGCAAAGGACAAATGGAAGCCGACAACCCTCAACCTCTGCTTTTCATCGCTGGCTTGTATGTCTTCATCATCGTCATCTTTGAGATTCTTCTCAATGCGATATGATGGTGACCCGTCATGCCCGGACTCATGGAAGTTTTCATTCTCAAAGAGCGAGTGAATGACAATCGAGATGATTCAATCTTCATGATGATCTTTGAAAAAGCCTTCATCCTGATTTCGCTATTGGTCGTCATGCTGATTGGCGTTGCCATCAACCTTCCAGCTTGGGGTGTTGGAGCATTTGTCGGGGCTTCGCTCGGCCCCATCGTTTACGGACACTACTACTTCATTTACATTCGACCAGCAAGAAAACAGCAGAACCTTGATGTGGGCAAGAAGCAAGGCAAGAACAAGAGGAAGTAGTATGGTGCTCGGTTTTTCGACGATTTTGGAATTTTTTGGACTGGACGGAATTAGCGGCATTGATGTCTTCTTTGCTGCCATGGCAGTCATCGGAACGATTTTGTTCATCATTTATTTTGCACTCGTGCTCATCGGTGGTGTTGCTGACGGCATTGCTGATGCCATTCCATTCCTCGATGTGAATTTTGAAATGGATGCTGAAGGCGTATTTCATATGCTGACCATCCAGGGCTTGTTGAGTTTCATGATGATGTTCGGCATTTTCGGCCTCGCTGTTTCACAAGGAGACTACGGCGCCCTTCCAGCGATCGCAGCCGGAACCATTACCGGTCTTGCATCGATGTGGATGGTCGGCAAGGTATTCCAAGCGATTGCGGGACTGGAAACCGATGGTACCGTATCCCACAGCCAAGCACATGGCGCAAAAGGAACGGTTTACCGAACGATTCGACCTGGCAAGTCCGGTCAAGTTCAAGTTGAGTTCCAGGACGCTTTGCGAACTTGCGAAGCTGTTGCTGAAGATGAAACCCTTACCATTGACACAGGGAAGTTTATTCTGGTTACCGGTAACATCGCCGAAACATTGGTGGTTAAACCGCTCAAAATAAGCGATGCTCTTGCCGAAGAAGAGTGACATAGAAGGCCGTGTTAACCCTCTTAAAGGAGGACTAGGCTGGGTCAACCATGATGGAACAGTTAGTACTTATCGGAATCGCTTTGTTTGTCGGCATTGTGCTTGCAACCGTTTATGTCGCAACCAGCCGCTACAAACTTGCACCCGCTAACAAAATCTTGGTCGTTTACGGAAACACGAAAGGTGCAGGTGCCGCACAGTGTTATCACGGCGGTGGTAAAATTGTCTGGCCACTGGTCCAAAACTATGCTTTCCTCGACCTCCAACCCATGACGATCAACATCAACCTTGAGCACGCACTTTCTCAACAAAACATCCGCATCAACGTGCCATCAACCTTTACCATCGGTATTGACACCAAGCCATCCATCATGCAGAACGCTGCAGTTCGTCTCCTGGGCCTCCAGCCCACCGACATCGAAGCCATGGCCAAAGAGATCATCTTCGGTCAACTTCGTTTGACCGTTGCTTCCCTGACCATTGAGGAAATCAACGGCGACCGTGAAGCCTTCTTGAGCCAAGTTGTCAACAACGTTGACACGGAATTGCACAAGATTGGATTGTACCTCATCAACGTCAACATCACGGATATCACCGACGAAGCCGACTACATCAAGTCCATTGGTGCCAAGGCTGCTGCACAGGCCATCGCCGCTGCAGACGTTGACCGAGCCAACGCCACCCGAGACGGTGCCGTTGGTCAAGCAGAAGCCGACCGAACCCGTGAGATTCAGGTGGCCATGAACCGTGCTGAATCCGATAAGGGTCAGAAAGAAGCAGAAGCCGACCGACGTGTTTTCGTTCAGCAACAAGAATCCAAGGCCGTTGAGGGTGAAAACCTCTCCCGTGCTGATATCGCAAGCTTCAACGCCGACCTCGCCGAGCGAGAAGCAGAAGCCCTCAAGCGTTCCGAAGTCGCCAAGCGTAAGGCCCAGGTCGAAATCGAGAAGGCCCAGTACGAGTTTGAAGGCCAGCGCTTGCGAGCCGAAGAAATCGCCCGTGAGGAAGTTTCGAAGCAACAGATTGAGATTGCTGCCGAAGCCGAAGCCGAGCGCCAACGCCGTATTGCTCAAGGACGAGCCGACGCAACCCTCGCCGCCTACAACGCAGAAGCAGAAGGGCAGCAAGCCGTTCTCGAGGCCAAAGCCGAAGGATACGCCAAGCTCGTTGCCAGCGCTGGCGGCGATGCCAAGGCAGCTGCAACCCTGTTGATGGTTGAGAAGATCGAACAGCTCGTGGCTCGTCAAACCGAAGCCATTGCAAACCTCAAGATTGACAAGATCACTGTTTGGGACTCCGGCAACAACGGCGCCGATGGCGGTGGAGCCACCTCCAACTTCGTGTCCTCGCTCATCCAGAGCCTCCCACCGGTCCACGATGTTGCCAAGATGGCTGGCGTGGACTTGCCGGACTACCTCGGCACCATGAAGGAAGATTGAGTTCCCATCGGCCACTGAGGTCGTAAAACCGGCATGGCCGGGCATGAACCGGGCGACGGTTTGAAAGACCCTTTGAGCCCGAAAGGACTCATGACCACCGACCTTGAAATTGCACGAGCGGCCAAAATGGAGCCTATCGAAGCCGTGGCGTGGAAATTAGGCATCTCTGCCCATGAATTAACGCCAATGGGTAACGGTGTTGCCAAAATCAGTTGGCAGGCCCTCAAAGACCGGTTCTCGAAGCCCCAAGGGAGCCTTGTGCTGGTCACCTCAGTCAACCCAACTCCATTTGGTGAAGGGAAGACGGTCACCACCATCGGCCTCACTCAGGCCCTCTGCCGCATTGGTCAATCCGCCACCTGTGTCATCCGAGAACCATCAATGGGACCAGTGTTTGGCATCAAGGGTGGAGCTGCTGGCGGAGGCCACGCTCAAGTCCTTCCAATGGAGGACATTAACTTGCATTTGACGGGAGACTTGCATGCCGTTACCTCGGCTCACAACTTGCTTTCTGCGTTGATTGACAATCACATCAAACATGGAAATGAATCCAAACTCGACCCCACCCGAATCTCGTGGCCACGCGTCATCGACATGAACGACCGCGCCCTGAGGAGCATCACCATCGGCATGGGTGGGCCTGCCAACGGACAGGTTCGTGAGGACCGGTTCGACATCACGGCCGCCAGTGAGGTGATGGCCATCCTGGTCCTCGCCAACGATTACGCCGATCTTCGCAAGAGGTTGGGTGCTATCGTCGTGGGAACGTCAACGGAGGGCAACCCGGTCAAAGCAAGCGACATCGGAGGAGCCGGCGCCATGGCTCTGCTCTTACGGCAAGCATTCCTCCCCAACATAACACAGACCCTCGAAGGCGATCCAGCCTTCATCCACGGTGGCCCGTTTGCAAACATCGCCCACGGCAATTCAAGCATCATCGCCGACCGAATCGCTTTGGCCTCAGCCGACCTGATGGTGACCGAGGCAGGTTTTGGCTCCGATATGGGCGCCGAGAAATTCATGCACATCAAAGCCGCCACGTCTGGAAAAGCGCCAGACTGCGTCGTCATGAACGTCACCGTTCGTTCCATGAAACTCCATGGTGGCGCCTTTGGAGACCGGGGAGGAATTCGCCCCGACAAAGCCACGCTGGAAGCGGAAAATGTCGAAGCGACCAGTTTGGGGGCGAAAACCAACTTGGACCGCCACATCCGAAACATGGCCTCTTTTGGTGTGCCAGTGGTGGTATCGGTCAATCGATTTACATCGGACACCGATGCTGAAGTCGCTGCGATTACCCAAGCAGCCCATGAAAGTGGAGCCAGTTCGGTCTGCATAACCGAAGTCCACGCCCACGGAGGCGAGGGAGGAAAGGAATTGGCAGAAGCCGTGGTGAAGGCCGTTCAAAACCACGTCGCAGCAGGACGGCCATTTGTGCCGCTGTTCACCCCTGAAACCGATGTGCTAGCGAAAGCTGAAGCCATTGCAACTCGGTTGTACAAGGCCGATGGCTTGGAATTAACGGCAAAAGCCCAACGCGAGTTGGAACGCATCCGCTCGTGGGGATACGGTCACCTTCCTGTGTGCATGGCCAAGACACAATACTCGTTTTCTCACGATGCGTCGCTTCTTGGAGCACCAACCGGCTTTACCGTTCCAGTCCGAGAATTCCGTTTGAATGCAGGTGCAGGATTCGTGGTTGCTGTTCTTGGAAACATGATGACCATGCCGGGTCTTCCAAAGCGACCGGCAGCCCTCGACATGGACATGGATGAAGACGGGAACCTCCTCGGCGTATTTGGGTGAGGGAATGGATGTTCTGAAAAAAGACCTCCACGAATGGCGTTTACGGATTCAAACCGTCGACGACCTCTGGGTCTTGCAGCGCCTCATTCAACCTGGCATGTCCGTTGGCATGCTCGGTGAACGACGAGACCAAACCACGGCGGGTGATGAAGGAGGGCGTTCAAAGCAAGCCGAACGGAAGAAAATGTGGATTCAGTTAGCGGTTGAACACACCGAACACCAAAGCTTCACGGATGTGCTCCGCATTCACGGCATCATTGAGGAAGCACCCATTGACCAAGGGATGCATCACACCCATGTGGTCGGCTTTCGCGACGACATCAAAGTCTCATCAGCCAAAGGATTCAGCAAACTCGACCGAGACCTGCTTGAGGAAAGCCTGCGTGCTGCCAACCAATCTCAAGTCGCTTTGTTGGTCGTGGAGGGAGACGAGATGATGCTCTACTTCGTCACCGCCCGAGGCCTCAAGGAGAGCGCCACATGGACCATGCGCGGCGGTGGTAAGCGTGGGGACCTACGGCAATCGGACAACGTGGCCAAACGATTTCGAGCAAGCATCGTCGACGGGCTAACAAAGCAACTGAATGAAACGATGCCTCTGGTCTTGTGCGGTCCGGGAAAAAACCGCGACCGCATGCTCGCTGACCTCAAAGCGGCGGGCCACCAACGCCCAATGATGTCCATTGGCACCAGCATGGGCGGACGTGGTGGAGCCAATGAAGTGCTCCGAGATGGCTTGGCTGGTGAACTGCTCTCTCAACACCGGATGGTCCAAGAAATTGGCTACTTGGAAGAGGCGTGGAGACGCATCTCCACCAACGGAGCGGTGGCTTATGGACACCAAGAAATCGCTCAAGCCACCGAAGAAGGAGCCGTTGAAACCTTGCTCATTGGGGCCGATGTCCTGCGCGAGGAAATCGATTCGCAGCGACCCTCATGGACCACCATTGCCCAACAGGTGGAGGCTTTTTCTGGAACCGTGGTACAATGCTCTGGCGACCATGATGCGGGTGAGCAATTGATGGGATTCGGAGGGGCCGTTGCCCTCCTGCGCTATGCGAGGTGAAGCGATGGAAAGCATCCTTTTTTCCAACCTCGGCGCCGACCCTCGAAGCGCCATGCAAGGAAAACGGTGGTTGATGTTGACCGCCGAGGAACTTCCCCGTGCTACTGCAGCCCTAGCCTTCAGCGAACTGGAGGACGTCTTGGTGGCGGTTGACCACCGAGGTGAGGCGGTTGAAGAAGGGCTTTGGATGCGGGCAGTACATCTGTTGTTGGTCTCCGGTCAAAACGAAGCTCAATCCCTTCAAGCCAGCAGTGGCATCACCAAGGTCATCGCCACCAACGAACCGATGGAAGAACACCTTTGGTAGGTGGGTCTGGAGGGACTCGAACCCTCGATCAACTCCGTGTAAGGGAGGTGTCATAGCCGCTAGACCACAGACCCATTCTGGCCTGTGAGCCGCCCTTTTTGAAAAGTGCGCCCAACGGAACGCTCAAAACATGAACCCGCAACCACGAATCAATGGATGCCAATATCCAGGCAGCGGCTGCGAAGCTGGTTCGCCGTCTAAAAGAGGGAAACCACTCCTTGACGCTGGCGGAGTCCTGCACCGGTGGCCTTCTTGCGAGTACGCTCACTGACATTGCAGGGGCAAGTACGTGGTTCAAGAAATCCTGGGTCACCTACGCCAATGAAGCCAAAGTGAAGGAACTGGGTGTTGATGAAGAAGAACTTGCTTCAAAGGGAGCCGTTTCCGCTCAGGTCGCCATCATGATGGCCAAAGGAGCGCTTGAGCGGGCTGAAGCCGATTTTGCAATCTCGGTGACAGGAATTGCCGGACCGACCAATGAAGGCAGTAAGAAGCCGGTTGGTACCGTCTATGTCGGCATTGCTTCGGAAAATTGGGCCAACGCCATTCGCACGCAAATCGGAGGAACACGAGCAGAAAATAAGCATGGTTTCGTCTACTTCGCACTTCTCACGGCCATGCAATGCTGGGATGATGCAATGGTACGTAACGAGGCTGAAAAACGAGAGCAAATGGATGCCATCGAGGAAGCCCAACGCCTGAAAGCAGAGCAGGAGGCTGAACGTGAACGGAGAGACCAAGAAGCCCGAGAACAGGCACCGTGGCAAGATGAAGCGTGGTCCGAAGAGCAAGAAACTGAGGAAATCGGCTTAGCCGTGGAGTGGTCGGACGACGAGGAGTGAGACTCGACTGAGCCCTTCCAAATCAAGCACATACCTTTTGAAGCGTCGTCATTCTTTCGTGGCATGGGTGAGCCATGGGCAGACATCTTCGCCCATTTACGGGCTCAACGACTGCTTGCCCCTCTCTCACTTCAAGAACGACTTCTCAGCCTTCAAGACCCCAAATCGGTGATTGAAGCGGCTTCAGCGCTCAACCTTTCTGGAGGGATGCTCACGGCCTCCATGCTCGATGAGATGATCGCCCATACCGAAGGGCAATCCACCTCACCTCCACAGAGCGTTATTCAGCAACCAGCAGAGGATTTGGCGAGAACCATCGCTCCCGTAGTTGAACCGGAGCCGGTGGACCTCCTTCTTCGCAACAACTTGCCCGATTGGAATCAAAGTGATTTTTCCATGCATGCCAGCGACGCTTCATCGGACATAACCGTGCATTATGATATCACGGGAAATTCCACGACGGAAGGGAAAATGACGGACATCTCGGCCTGCTTCAACGACCGTCTCACCAGCATACGAAAATTGATCGTGCAAAATTCCAATCTTCCACGAAAACACCAGGAAATCTCTCGTCTGATCGCGGAATATTCACGCTACCAAGGCTACGAAAACAAAGCCGTCGCGATTGGGCTGGTCAATGAACCACGCTACACCAAAAACGGCCATTTGATGTGGGGATTGGAAGACGAAACCGGTGAAATGACCTGCCTCTTGACCAAACGTAGCGGAGATGACCGGGACCGTGCACACGAACAAATCCTCGAAGCTGGCCTGATGCCCGACGACGTGATGGGGGTCTCGGGGACCTTCAGCCAAACAGGCGACATCTTCTACGTTGATGATTTACACTTCCCTTTGGAATCAAAGCATCAAAAATCCAGTTCAGAGGAAGGCGTCAGTGTAGCGTTTCTGTCGGACATTCACGTTGGTTCCAAAACCTTCCTTGAAGCACAGTGGCACAAGATGGTTCGTTGGTTTCACACCGACCCGTTAGCGAAGACGATCAAATACCTCATTCTCTCTGGCGATTGCGTCGACGGTGTCGGTATTTATCCGGGCCAAGACAAGGAACTCGCCATCCCTGATTTGTTCGCACAATACACTGAATTTGCCCGGTTGCTGGAATTGCTTCCCGAATGGGTGGAATGCATCATGCTACCGGGCAATCACGATGCAGTTCGACCAGCAGAACCTCAACCCACCTTTGAGAAGGACATCCAACAAGACTACAACACCACCACGTTCGTTGGAAACCCTTGTGACTTTTCCCTCCATGGCGTCCGCCTGTTGTCCTACCATGGGAAATCCATTGACGACTTCGTTGCTGGCTTGCGAACCGTCACCTACGCTGACCCGGTTGAAGCGATGCGGGAAATGCTGCGCCGACGTCACCTTGCCCCTCAATGGGGTGGGAAAACACCACTTTCCCCTGAGCCCGAAGACGGCCTCGTCATTCGTGAGGTCCCGGATATTTTCGTCACCGGTCACGTCCACGGCCACGAATGCCTGGATTTCCGAGGCACAACCTTGGTTTGTTCAAGCACATGGCAGGACCAAACGTCCTACCAGCGGATGCTCGGTTTCCAACCGAAACCTTGCATGTTGACCATCATCAATCTAGAGAGCCACAAATCGATTTCCATACCGTTCGCATGAGCGAATCATTGCCAAGGGTCGTCGTCTCTAGGTTCATGGCCCCGAACGCGCAAGAACGCGAGTAACACCAGCACTACCACGATGAGAGCAACCAATTGCAACGTGGTGCCCGATACATCCGAAGACGGCTCGACACCGTCGTCAGCCTCGTCAACTGGAGTGGTATCATCATCGGCGACATCCGCTCCTGCGTTTACCGTGAACGAAAGTGAACTGGAGTTGAGGTTGCCAGAAGCATCAGCACTGACCACTTCCAACGAGTACTCGCCGTCCTGGAGGACCTCCGTGGTGAACACGTGGTTCTTCTTGGTGGCGAACGCATCTTCGTGGACCGAATCGCCGTTGATGAGGACCGATTCAGTCGCGCTTTCAGAGGTGTACCAAGCGATGGTCACTCGCCCATCCTCAAGGACATTGGCTGCAAGGTTGAGCACATCGGGAGGTGTTTCGTCGATGACATTGCTGGTGTTGAACCAGACGATGACATCGTCGGTTCCGTTGGCCGAAATATGCGCCCAATAACTGGTGTTGAAGCTGAGACCTGTCAGTGTTACAGCGTGGTCAGTTCCCGAGTCGGTTGAAACGATTTCATCGTCAGATGTTGGTTCCTGACCGGCCGGTGAGGCCTGAATGGAAGTTGCCTCAGCAACCGTTGTTGACCAGGTGATGACGGCAGAGGATGCCGTGACGGTGTCTACCGATGCGCCGAAGATTTGTTGGGGCACCTCTGGCATTTCAAATCCGGTCAATTGAGCATAGGTGTGCCCTGCGACATCGTAACCGGACAGCATCGACGCTTGTCCATCACCCTCAAGGATGACATCAATGATGTTTGGATCATACTCAATCCCATCATCCTCGGCTGGGTTCGCTCCACCACCGAGGGTCCATGTTGCCGGCTCTTCCATCACGTCGCGCCACTTCCCCGTACCGAACCCATCTTGGCTTCCAATCACGATGATGTAGCGGTAGTTTGGAATGTCCGAACCAATCACATCTTTGCTCACCGTGAACGTGATGGTTTTGGCATCAACATCGCCGTTGACATCGATGCCTCGAGCGGAGGCGCTTCCGGTTTCAGCTTGCACCGCTTGAACGGCACCTGGCTCTCCGGTGCCGCTAATGGCCACTTCCCACGCCCAATCAGGATGAACCTCAGCGTTCGCCCCGGTTAACATTGATGTGCGGCCGTAGGAAGTCTCGCCTTGGTCAACATAAATCTGAACGATTTGGTGGCTGAACCCATTGGCAAGACCCCAGATGTCGGTCATTTCATTCATGGTCAAAATAAACTGAGCGTTCCAAGCACTTTGCCGCACCGTGAGGTGCGTAGCGTCCCAAAGTCCACCTCCATTTGGTGTGTTGAAATCGGTTGCAAGGGGGTAGACGTAATCGCCGTCCCCGGTTTCATCGCCTACGGCGTCATCCAATTCCAGCAGCGTAACCCATTGCTCAAGGTCGGGCAAGACCATTTCTGCCGGAGCAGGTGGGGCCATTTCTGCATCCATTCCATCCCCGTAAGAAAGGGAATCACGCCACGAGGTGACCACTTTCACTCGTGTTGAATACCGAGGAGCGAGTCCAATGTCGGCCCAAGGGATGGCAAATTCATAGATGTCATCCACCGCACATCCGCCGAGATTCGAACTGCCAGAGAGAACCCAGCGCTCTTGGTCCCCAACCTTTCCTTGTGCACTGAAAAGGTTCCATTTGGCTCTCCCGTCTTCCCGGACCGTGTCAAAATCAAACGCCACCATGTACTTCGACGGGAAACCAAGAATTTGGTTCCCGTAATAGGTTCTGAAGTTCGTTTGAGCTTCATTGAAATTCACGGCATTTGGCTGCATGAAGTAAATCGCCAAATCAGGCGAGGTGTACTCGGCCTCAGTATCGATGTCTGCAAGACCGTCCAACGTCGTCGCGTCCACTCGGAAGAAGACATTGGAGGCATCGTAACCGAAGTGGAAGGATTCAATGTCAAAATCACCACCTGAAACGGGCGCATCATAACGCGCAGCACCGTCCCATTCACCCGGGAGAGCGACGCCATCAATCATCGGCTCAATGATGCCACTAGCGGCCGGTTCGGCAACAGCGGGGTTGGTCCAGAGGTCTTGGAGATAAGGCGGAAGGTCAAGGTTGATGGCACGATAGATGTTGGAGAGGTGAACCTTGAACAAAACGTCCCAGTTTTCATCATAACCGCTGTCTTGGTCCAAACCATACCACCAGTACCAATCGCTTCCTTCAGCGATGTACAACGACTCCCAAGCAGCAGAGAGGCCTGGGTCGTTAGGATTTGATTCCTCAAATTCGACCAGGGCTTGACGGGCTTCAACCAGACGTTGCCACGCCAGGCTTTCCTCTTCTTCACCGGCCCATGTTCGCAAGGTTCCATCGATCCACGAACCTGTCCCAATGGTTTGAATTTCAGGCAGCGTGGTTTCCTTGGTCAAGAACTCTGAGGGTGTGGTGGTGATGATGGTGGGGTGGTCGGCGAGGCGCCCGTACCACTCGGCCATGAAGGGGCGAGCGTTGTCATGGTGCTGGAACTCCGACATGAACATCCAATTCTCGCCGTCAAGGGCAACGGTGAGGAGGTGGTCTGAGGGGTCTTCACCCGCATCGAGAAGTTGTTGACGCACGTTGTCAAGGTAAGAGATGAAATCCGAGACCGCTGCTTCAGGCGTCATCGTTCCGTACTGGAAGGCGATGCGGTCGGAAATGACACGGTCTCTGAAAATGACTGCCGTTTCACCGCCTTCTTCACCCGTCACCGTCCAAGGTGTCGCCAAGTTCGCGGCCTCTTCGACATCGATGAGTTGTCCGTTGATATCGGTGGATTGCTTGAGGATTTCCTCATCCGAAACCATCCACTGGATGCCAACATCCGTCACGGGTTCCACCATGGCTGGTGAGACCGCCTGTTCACTGGGCCACATGCCCACGGGCCGGAACCCGAGTTCGGTTTCGAACAAATCCATGCCGGTCACGAGGTGGTTTTGGACGTCCACCGGCCAGGCCTCTTTGTTGACGCGGATGCCGTCTTCCATGGTCCAACCGTCCATCATCAACAAGGGCATGATTGGGTGGTAGTAGGGCGTTGTGGTCAATTCAACCTGACCATTCGCAGCTAATTCGCTGTACATCGGCAATACGTTACCCATGTGGCTGTGTTGAGCGTCCAGAACATACGTCAAGTCGGTCAGAGAATAATCCCCATCCTGCATGAACAGCGTGATCAAGCCCTCATCTCGGTGGCTGCTGTTGTAGGCGCCCAACACATAATCCGGTGAGAACTGGTACAGGTACCACAGCACTTGAAGGTCAAGAAAATCTTGAGGTGCAAGCAGTTCATCGTCCATGATGGTGTCGGGCTTGAGGTTGTGCAACGTCATGTCGTAGAGTTCCTTGTATCGAGCGCTTGATGGATACAACCAGCCAAGTTTGGCATCTGATTGAGAGACGTTGTAAATCCATCCACTGTTCCAAAACGACTGGAACTGCATCGTATGAAGTTCAAGGTCGGTGGCGTTTGGATATCCACCTTGGGTCCACGAGCGCTTGGCAATGTCGGTATGAACATCCAAGGTTTCGTTGACGTTGTAGTCCACGAGTTGCTCAATGAATGAGGGAACGAGGTTGTAAGTTACCTTGGTGTTGGTGTCAGCCAGAATACCGGGGGAATCAACGTATTCGGTCATGGCGTGGACGCGAACCCAAGGCATTTCGTACATGCCGGTGAGTTTGTTTTTGTAATACGGTTGGTGTTGGTGAAAGACGATGGCAAGGTTGAGGGCATCGTCAACCTTCTCAATGCCGCCCGATTCAAGGATAGGAAGTTGATTTGGAGCCGTTATGTTTGAGGTGTTTTCAACGTGCCACGCATGCGTAAAAGTCTCTGCTCCGTTGTTGGTGGCGGGGTTTTGCGTAGGGAAAGAAGCCCACACGTTTCCCTCATCTTGCCACTGAGCATAGACGACGATGTCAAACGAAGAGGGGTTGCCAAGGGCCGACCAAGGAAGGGCGATTTCAGTGGCTTTGTTCTCTGCCCAACCAGCGAAAAGGCCCACGGATGTTGACTGGTCAGCCCATGTGCTTCCGTCATGCATGATGTGATGGTAATAGGTGTCGTCCTCCAAAACGAACCCGTGGTCTGCGGCAAAGGGGAGGGTATGAGCGAAGCCCCAATCCCTCGCAAGAACCGAACCCCCCGCCGAGGTGTTGAGGTAGACAAACAAGTCCGCTCCCTCGCTGGTCGACTTCCAGTCGGTACCGTCCCAACCAAGGAACAACATCGTCTCATTCCATGTTAATCGGAAGTCGACGTCATTGCTGTCCGATTGCATCAATGAGTCCGCTGACCAATCGGAGTAATCTCCGTCGATGGTAATGTCTTCAGGCGTTTGGCCTTGAACAAAACCGCCCAACAGAGAGGCAAAAAATATCAACACAAGGAAAACGGCCTTGGTGCGCATTGCTCTTGCGTGGCGTGATAGATTGAAAGGCTTTATCGCTTGCAGGAGACCATGGAAGGGAAAGGTGTACTTTGCCATCTCACCTCCTTGCCCCATCCCTCGTTGGAGGATGGAAAGCGGTTTCTGGATTGGCTCAGCGACATGGGATTCAATGCATGGCAGATGCTTCCGTTGACCCCTCCCGACAAACACGGCTCGCCATACGCCTCTCCCACTGCCTTTGCGGCTTGGCCCGAATTGATGAAAGATGAGTCACTCGCCGAGATGCCAGACGATGGGTACTGGCTCGATGATTGGGGGCTCTACGCTGCCATCAAGGAAGCCAACGATGGCCGACCGTGGTTTGAATGGCCCGCACCCTTGCGCGACCGAGACCCAGAAGCCCTCGCCGCACACCGTCCCCGAGCAGCCCACCACATCAAGGAACAGCAGCAGGTGCAATCCGCATGGAATCAACTCCTGGAAGAAGCCAGGGCGAAGGGCGTATCATTGATTGGAGATGTGCCGATGTTCGTATCCCACGATTCCGCTGACGTTTGGGCTCATCGGTCATTGTTCCAACTCAACGAGGAAGGGATGCCCGAAGTTGTGGCCGGTGTGCCGCCCGATTACTTCAGTGAAGGTGGACAGAAATGGGGAACGGTTCTCTACGATTGGGCAGCCCATCGAAGCGAGAACTGGCGCTGGTGGAAGGAGCGAATGAAGCGCATGCTTCGGTTGTTCGATGTGGTCCGTATTGACCACTTTCGTGGAATCCACTCCAACTGGGCTGTGCCATTTGAAGACGAAGATGCGCGGTTAGGTAAGTGGCAAGAAGGCCCTGCTGATGAATTACTGGAAGCGATCCTCGGCGTGGCAGATGAACCGCATCGCGTGGTCGCAGAAGACTTGGGCATCATCCCTCCCGAGGTTGTTGAGCTGCGGCGACGATTCAATCTACGAGGGATGGCCGTCCTGCATTTTGGATTTGATGGTGAAAAGACCAACCCCCATCATCCATCTACCATTTGTTCCGACCAAGTGGTCTACACGGGGACGCATGACAACAACACCACGCGAGGGTGGTGGGATGCCCAAGATGAAGCAACACAAGCACGGGTGAAAGCCCTCTTGCAACCCGGTGAGGACCCGGTGTCGGGGTTGATACGACTGGCGATTGAGAGTCCAGCAGTGTTGACGATTCTCCCGCTTCAAGACCTCCTCGGTCTCGATGAAGCGGCCAGGATGAACACCCCCGGCACGTTTGAAGGAAATTGGCAATGGTCCTTCGAGTGGAATGACCTTGACGTGGTCAAAAAGATGAACCGTGAACCTCATAACCCATTTTAGGTAGGGACTCATGATGCCCCCAATAGCCTATTTTACGGCAGAGATTGGCCTTTGGTCAGAATTGCACACCTATTCAGGCGGGCTTGGTGTGCTTGCGGGTGACCATGTCAAATCAGCAGCGGACGTGGGCCTTCCTTTGGTGGGGATGAGTCTGCTCTATCGAGAGGGGTACGGACGGCAACACTTGGACGACCAAGGCATTCAATCCGAAACCTATGCTCCAATTGATCCCAACGAGCATTTGACCAACACAGGGCAAACTATCCAACTTCCTTTGGACGGCTCAACGCTCTATGCCAGCATTTGGAAAGCCAGTGTCGTCGGCGTCGGCGGCCATGTAGTGCCGGTGTATTTCCTTGACACATTCCACCCGAACAACTCGGCTGAATTTGTTGGCCTCGGTGCTCGCCTCTATGGGGGCGATGATAGCACACGTGTGCGCCAAGAGTACCTACTGGGTGTTGGTGGTGTCCGAGCGCTCCAAGCACTCGGCCACGATTTCGCCGGCATGCATCTCAACGAGGGCCATTGCACCTTTGCCATGTTGGAGATGCTCCACCAGGGCTGGACAAGAGAGGAACTTGCGCAGCGCACCTTGTTCACCACCCACACGCCTGTCCCCGCGGGACACGACCGTTTCGAGTGGTCCCTGGTCGAGGACGTGATGGGTGATTTGCTTCCAAGCGATGCCCGAGAACTTGTCCGAGAGGCAGGAGATTCGGAAGGTGGAGGAAGGTGTTCAATGTCCCACCTTGCCGTGGCACTTTCAACCGCCGTGAACGCCGTTTCAAACCTCAATGCCCAAGTGGCTTCAACGATGTTTGGCACCACACACATCGCCCCCATCACCAACGGCGTACACCACATCACATGGACCTCGCCTCAAATGAGCGGTTTGTTCGACCAGCATTTGCCCGGTTGGAAGGAAGACCCCAGCCAACTCGGGTATGCAGGGCGCCTCCCGGACGCAGCTTTGCAAGACGCTCGACAGGTCAACCGCCGAATTTTACGTGAATTGGTTCATGCCTCCACCGGTGTTGAACTCGATGAGCAACGCCTCACGATTGGCTTTGCCCGACGATTCGCAACCTACAAGCGAGCAAACTTGGTGTTCAGCGACCTCGAACGACTTCGCTCCATCGGCGCGGGTCGAATTCAGTTTGTCTTCAGCGGCAAAGCACATCCCAAAGACGAGGGGGGCAAGCAATTGATCCGGGATATTTTCGCATCAGCCGGACAAGTTGCAGAGGACATCCCTGTCGCCTTCATTGAAAATTATGACATGGCCACGGGCTTGGCCATGACCAGCGGTGTGGACATTTGGCTCAACAATCCGATTCGACCTTTGGAGGCATCTGGCACTTCAGGAATGAAGGCGGCCATGAACGGCGTTCCCAACTGTTCCATCCTTGATGGTTGGTGGCCCGAAGGTTGCGAACACGGCGTAAACGGTTGGGCCATCGGTCACTCAGAAGACGAACGTGACGATGCAAGAGACGCTGAAAACATCTACAATGTTCTGGAACATGAAGTGCTACCGCTATGGGACGAAGGCCCGGAGCGTTGGGCGAAATTGATGCGTGCCAGCATCGCTACATCGGCTCGTTTCACCGGCACCCGAATGATCGCTGATTATCTCCATTTTTACGACAAATTTGCATGAGGTTCCTCTTCAGGTTCAGCGTTCATTCCTTCCTCCTTTGGAGGACGACGCCCAGTGAAGGTGAGCACAAGGACCAGCAGCACGACCAAGCCGATTAAACCGTTCCTGACCGTGTCTGCCGACGAGGAAGTCGTGGCGGCATCCTCGTCCTCACAGGGCAAGCAATTCATCACTGGACATGGTTGATCTGCAGGGTGTTGGGAGGCCTCACCACAGCAAAGATCACAGGTTTTTATGCCGGTTTCATTGACCGTTTCGTTGACGGTTCCGGTCGAGTTCCCGTTCGTTTGATTTGTAGTTTGAGTTTGATTATTTTCAGTGGGCTCCTGGCAACTTGGGCAACATTCACCCTCCTCTGCTGGCAGCGTTATCCATCCAGCAGGGCATGCATCACACAATACATCACCACATTGGTCAACAGGGTCAGTTTCATACTGGCAATTCCCATCGTCTTGGGTTGCCTCTGCGTTGTAATTGGCTGCCGTCTCGTCGGTGCAACCCAACACCGGTGCTGGTGGATAGGTGCAACTGTTATCATCTTGGGTCGCTGTCGGGTCGTAATTCTCAGCGGTAGAATCTGTGCATCCCAAAACGGTGGAATTTTCAGTTTGGTTGGTGGAGGAATTAGCGCTCGAAGAGTCATTCAGTTTGACCACAGTCACAGAATGTGCGGGAAGCGAAAGTGTGCCGTTTTCCAGCGCAGCTTGACCGAACTGTAACGTGTCGTTTGAGGCAAAACCGACAAGGTCGCTTGGGCCACCTCGGTTCAACACCACGGTCATGACTTCATCGTCATGTGTCATATTGTATGCGAGGAGATTGGCCATCGCAACTCGAGTGCTGTAGGTTCCTTGGCGCAGGGCGACCGAGGAAAGACGGATTTGGCCTAATTCAGAGATGTTCTCAAACAACGAAGCCTCGTGCTCGCTCCATTGAGAGGCATCCCGGTACATGTGTCGATTATCAGGGTCAGCCCCGCCATACTCACCGTATTCATCTCCATAGTACAACAACGGTGCTCCTGGTGTCGTCAACAACCAGCCGTAAGCTTGCAAGGCTGCATAGTACGCCGAAACATCACCGGGTTGACCAGGCAGACCGTCCTCGGCCCATTGGTTGTAGGCATCACCCGTACCGGAGTCCGCACGGCTGGTGAATCGGGACACATCGTGGCTTCCGACGTAGGGAACCATAAGTGAGCCAGGAGTGTATTGGTCCTGACTTCGGTTGGTCCAATAGTCAAGGTGCTGGTAATTCTCATTGCCTGAAACAAACACGTTGTCAACCACAGCATGGTAGAGGACGAAGTCGGCTTGACCATCGAGGCCATCAGGCCCCATGTAGGCGTTGATGGCCCCGTACTGAGCTTGATTGTCCTCAAGAGAATGACCCGACCAACCCATGGCCGTCTCTCCCTTGAGGTAGACCTCGTTTCCAACGGTCTCAAACCGCTCGTTGATTTGAGCGACGAGGTTTCCAACGGCGAGGTTCTCCACGTGCTTGACGGCGTCAATGCGTGCACCATCGAGGTTGTATTCCTCCATCCACCACAGAGCGTCCGCAATGAATTGCTCTGAGGCATTTCGGTTTTTCCAATCCACATCGGGCATGTACGAAGTGAACTGACAATCCAATCGGTGTTCGGTCCAATCGCAATTTTCCTGCCCACAGATGCACCCTGAATTGAACCATTCGGGGTTGTTTTGGAAATATTCGTGATCTTCATGAACATGGTTGACCACGAAATCCATCATGACTCGAATGCCTCCTTCGTGGGCTGCTTCGACCATGGCGTGAAGTTCCTCTTCTGTCCCAAGACGTGGTTCCACTTCACGTGCCTGTGTTGGCCAGTATCCGTGGAAGGCCGAGACGTCATGCACGCCATCGGCCGCTTTTCCGGTACCGTTAGCCGCCGCATTGAAAGGCGTTAGCCAAAGCGCATTTACGCCCATATTGGAAAAATATCCGGACTGAATCATTTGGGTGACACCAGCAAAATCGCCACCTTGCCAGTCAGCACCTTGAGCAGCCCCGGTTGCGAGGCCGTCGTTGCTCTGGTTTCCATTAACAAAACGGTCGGTCATGACCATGTAGATGAGCGCATCTTCCCAAACAAAGGAAGCATGTGGACCACGCCAAAAGGGGACGAGAAGGTCGTAAGCCACGTTGCCGTCAATGTCAGCACCTTCGATCTTGAGCGAGTGTTTGCCATCGGACAAGCCCTCTAAGGGAAGGGTCCAGGTTGATGTGAGCGAATCCCATGTTGCTCCGGAAAGGGCCCCGGGAACGCCGTCATGGGGTGCGCCGCCTGAACCGGCGTGGTACGTGATGTGGAGTGAATCCTCTGCAAGACTTGCGGTGTAATGCGGCCGAAGGTGATCATCCACTCGGAGGAGGGAATTCTCAATGCCATCGCAAAACACACGCTCTGGATTGCTGGGGTCGAAAAGATACGTACCGTCGACCACGATTTTGTAGCAATAGAGTCCCTCGGAGAGTTCGACATCAACCGACCATGTTCCGCTGGAATTGTTCATCTCCAACGCGGTGTCCCAATCCCACTCACCGACAAGTTGGACCGAGGTCGCTTCTCCAATGTAAGTGATCGTTGTGCCGGTCGATGAACGACCCTCTGTTGCACGAACCTCGTTTGAATAGAGAGGAGAAGCCACCACGAAGAGCAGCATCAAAACCATGGCAAGAGAAGAGCGGCGTAGGTGCATCAATCCCCCTCCTCTTGTGCATCGGAACGAAGCAGTGTATTGGCCGTGTCCACCAAATCGTCAAGATGGCGGCAAAGGAAGGATTGTACAAATTCATTCGCCGGTTGCTTGTAGGCTTCCAGTGGTGGAGCGTGTTGTTGAAGCACCCCTTGGTCCAAGATGGCCACACGATCGGCGAGGGTCATCGCTTCGATTTGGTCGTGGGTGACGTAGATGGTTGTCGTGCCAAGCTCATCGTGAAGACGACGAATTTCTTGCCTCATTTGGTGGCGTAATTCTGCATCGAGGTTGGAGAGGGGTTCATCCATCAACAAGACCTGAGGACGGCGAATTAAGGCTCGGCCAAGGGCCACGCGTTGACGTTGCCCCCCGCTCAACTCCTTCGGCTTCTTCCCCAGATGTTCCGACAATTCGAGCATGTTGGCCGTTTCTTTGACGCGGGTGTTGATTTCCGCTTCTGAGAGGCGGTCTTTTCCTTTGGCCATGCGAAGTCCGAAGGTCATGTTGTCGCGAACCGTCATGTGAGGGTAGAGAGCGTAGGATTGGAACACCATCCCCAAACCCCGAGCACCAGCAGGGAGATGGTTGACGGTCACACCGTCGATGCTGATGGTTCCCTCCGTCACTTCCTCCAGCCCAGCCAACATACGAAGGGTCGTGGATTTCCCACAACCTGAGGGGCCAAGCAACACCAAGAATTCTCCATCTTGAACCTCAAGGCTCAATCCTTTGACCGCTTCAAATCCATCTTCATACCGTTTTGATACATGCTCAAAGTTCACATTTACCATGTTACATCACCCCTTGACGCCTCCAGCTGATAGTCCCTCAATGAGGAACTTCTGGAAGAACAGGAAAAGAAGCGCAACGGGCAAGCTCACGAGCAAACTCGCCGCAGCAAAATCGCCCCAAGCCTGCCCAGTACTGGAAATCATGGAGGCGAGACCAACAGGGAGCGTGTACATGTCGTTGGATGTGTTGAACGTGAGGGCGAGGAGGAATTCATTCCAGGCTGCAAGGAAACTGAACAAGGCCGTGACCGCAACCGCTGGAAGCGACAATGGAAGCACAACCTTCGTGAAGACCTGGAATTGGTTGCATCCGTCGAGCAAAGCAGCTTCCTCGAGTTCCCTCGGCACGGTGTCAAAGAATCCTTTCAACATCCAAACGCAAAGTGGGAGGGCCGTCACACAGTAAGCGAGAATCAGTCCCAAATGGGAGTTCAGAAGTCCAAGCGACTTCATGACCAGGAAATAAGGAACCAGAATGATGATGCCGGGGAACATTTGAACGAGTAAAAACGCAAACATGGAGACGTCTCTGCCCGTGAATTTGTATCGGCTAAAGGCGTAACCTGCAGGAATCGCCACGACCAAACCGAGCAATGTGGTACCGATGCTGACGATGAGTGAGTTTCGCATCCATGTCCAAAAGGCATCACTTCCAAGCATGTTGGAAAAATGCTCACCGGTGTAGGGGCCACCAAGTGAACCGCCCAAGGCGTTGCCCGGGGAAAGAGCAATGTCGAGAATCCACAAAAGCGGAAGAAGCGTGAGCACCACGAAATGCAGCAGAACGAGATGGGCTCCGAAAGCACGCAAACGGGGACCATAGCGTTGATTTCGTGCAAGTCCGTATTCGACCGCCTTCAGCGATAAGGTCCGAGTGGACCACGCAGTGACCGGTGGACTTGAGACCCACAGGATGGTCAAGGCACCAGGTCCAATCAACCATGCTTGCATCCAAGCGTCGAAGGCCGTCATCGGTGTCATCATGAAACGAACCAAACCAATCAGGAGCACACCACCGCCCAAGACGAGGGAAGTGTTTCGGGATGAAGGAGAGGACTCCTCGGGAAGGGTGTTGATCAGCAAACCAATGAGGACGAGTCCGAGAAAACCCATCTTTAATTCCATACCGCCACCGCGCAGCATGTCAATGGAGAGAAGAACGAGGTTGACGATGAAACTGACCAAGAGCCAACGTCGAAGTGTTTTCACCTCGACAGGGACATACCAGCGACGCACGGTGGTTTCCGAAATCATACGGTCGCCTCCGTAGCGTTTGTTCGCTTCATGTAGGTCCACGAAAAGGCGAGCAACATGAAGAATATCACGACCGACCAGGCGGCGGCTACGCCGTAAGCGCCATCTCGGAAGGCCACATCGTAGACATAGGTGATCAGAATATCCGTTTGACCGGGTTCACCGAAATAGAGGTCAGGACCTCCATCCGTCAAGAGATAAATCACATTGAACATGTTGAAGGTCCAAATGAAACCAAGCAAGGAAAGCGGTACGAGGGCACTCTTTAGGTTGGGGAGGGTCAAATGACGGAAGGAGTCCCATGAGGTGACACCGTCCAACTGGGCAGCCTCGTACATATCACGTGGTAGGGCTTGCAGGGCGCCACTCAATGACATCATCATGAACGGCACACCAAGCCAGATGTTGACGAAAATAACGACCAATTGAGCCCCCGTCGGGTCGGCGAGGAAATGCAGGTCTGTTCCAAGTACATCGTTGACCAAACCCTCCGGTTGGAACATCCCTTTCCACACCAAGACAGAGATGTACGACGGAATAGCCCAGGGAAGCAAGAGGACGGTGCGATAGATGGTTTTACCGCGGATGTTGCCGTATTGCAGCACCATGGCGAGGAACAAACCAAGACCAATGTGGGCAGTCACATTGACCACGGTCCAAACCAGCGTGAAGAGGGTGACACGAAGAAAACCCGAGGCTGTGAACACTTCAATGAAATTGACCAGACCGACGAAAGTTTGGTCACCGAGTCGGGTCGCATCAGCATCAGTGAACGACAGCCAAAACCCGTAAAGTACGGGATAGAAGGTCAGAATAGCAAGGGCAAGCATCGCCGGTGCAATGTAAACATGAGCTGATTTTGCATGAAGCCTGCCTGCCTTCACGTCCATGGCCCGACCATAACTGAGCAAGGCAACCAGTGAGACAAAAATCGCCCCTAAGGCAAACAAGACAGGGGAGGTGTCACCGGTTTCGGGAACGACATCACCCACGCTTGTGCTCAATTCAGCCTCAAAAACCACACCGTTTTCGCCCTGGACCTGAACAACATGAACGGTGTTTGGTACCATGCCCGTCAAACTGCATTCAATGATTGAGGCGTTGCTTTCAAAAACACGTTGAGTCGGTGATTTGAGCAATTCAATTCCATCAGCAGAACATGATTCGTAGGCAGGCAAACTTGAGAGGAGCGAAAGGTTCTGTGTGAGTGCACTGTGAACCTCTCCATCAACGATGATCGTGTAGTCCATCGAACCATCCGTCGTGAAATTAACCGCTATGGTTCGATAACCTTCGTTGGCAGGAGGAGGTTGGGCTTGCTGTAGCCCATCTATTTGAGAAAGAAGTTCGGCGTTTGCACCGTCCAATGCGTCTTGTGCTGAGGCCGTTTCTGTGTAGACTTGTTCAAACGCCGTCACGAGAGGGCCATAGACCAGAGCCATGGCCCGAGTGGTGGGAGCAGGAGTTCCAACGCTCAGTTGGTCCATGAAACCTGAAAGAACGGGATCATCCCTCACCTCTGGATCTTGTCCGAGAGATGTGTGTGTGGGAAGCGTGTAGGTTTCAAGAGCGAATGTTTTCTGGACATCTTCGCTTGACAGATGAAGCGCCAATTCCACAGCCGCGAGTTTGTGGGCACTTTGTTTGCTCACCGTCCATCCCTTGTAGGTCACCAAAGGAGCAACACGTTCACCGGTCTCACCAATGGTAGGAAGGATGGATTGTCCAACATCAAGACGGCTTGCCTCGTAAGTAGCCCAATTCCATGGACCGTCGACGATCATGGCGGCTTTGGAGGCAATAAATTGGTTTTTCATGCCCTCTGTTTGTGTCCCTGTGGCCACCACATTGTGTTCCTGTTCCAAATCGAGCAACCAGTCAAGGGCCACTGAAGAACCATTGGAATTGAGTGATGGACGTCCCGATTCATCGAACAGAGAACCGTTGTAACCCGCTTGAAAACCAAACCACCAATACGCAGATTTGACCGGAAGGGCAAGTCCTTGGACATCTTGGTAGGTCAATGATTGAGCCGCCTCAAGCAAGTCGTGTTGTGTCCATGTTTCATCGGGATAATCAACGCCACGTGCATCGAACAAAGCTTTGTTGTAGATCAGCGAAAGGGCATCTTGACTTGCTGGAACTCCGTAGAGGGCCTCATCATAGCGCATGGCATGGAGGGCTTGTTCCTCAAATTGGCTGCGCTCGAGCGGAGTCAAGTGAGGCCGGAGGTCTTCCAACAGAGGAAATCCATCGACGCGAACTTCACCAATCGCACCCAATTGATCGCTTGACAGTCGCATCAAGTCAGGTGCTTCTCCACCTTGGGCCGCCGTCATGAACAGGTTATCTGCATCACCAAAGGGAACAAGAGCAACATCAACGGTTATGTTGGGGTGCTGAGATTCAAAATCCCGGACCGATTGGAGGAAGACGTTCTCTTCCTTGCTTTCTGCGGCAAAGGTGTGCCACACCGTGAGTGTGATTGGTCCATTCTGCTCCGAAGACGTCGAAGTATCCGCTACATCGCCACCAAAGCAACCTGAAAGAAAGAGCGTACACAACAGCAAAACCATGAGGCCGGCATATCGGCCCCTGGGCTGTCGTGGTTGACCCGCCATGCATCTCCTAGAAGGATGGCAAATTAAACCTGTTAGGGAGGTCAATTCTCTTCGGCAGGGAAACCCATGAGGGGGAGGATTTCTCGCAAATCCTTCTTCTCTACCACAGGAACACACGCCTCAGCAAAGGCATCTTTCGAACTTTCTCGGCTTGGATTGAAACCGATAAATCGGCTCCCTTCAACGTGCATGGACAAATCCATTTCTGAATCCCCCACCGACACGCAGTCGGTTGCATTGAACTCGTTCATCGTGAGCAATTTCGTGATCACGTCTCCTTTGCCAGTAGCGTGGAGGCGGCAGACTCCTTCGTCGGTCAAGAAACCAGAATCGTCAAAGACAAAGCCATTCGCAATCCAGTCGTCCACCTTGAGCATGCTTGCAATGGAGCTCACAAACAGGTCAACACCGGCACTGACAATCGCCACGAACACGCCTTCATCTTGGAGTCGCTGGACCGTTTCACGAGCACCAGGCATCAGTTTGACACCAGCGTATGCACGGAACAACTCATCTTTGTGAATGGGTGTTCGAACGGCTTTCCACATTTGGATGTCTGACCGCATGAACTCAACGTCAGAGATCTCTCCCCGAATGAATCGGTTGAGGTTCAAGGCGTTGTCCGTTCCAAACGAATCGTGCAGGGTTCTCCAAGAGCTCACGGCGTCAACAAGGACACCATCGCAGTCAAAGACCACCACCTTCGGCTCACTTGAGGTCGACATGGTTTCACCTGCAGGGCGTTGCTTGAAAGGCTTCGCACAACGCGTTAAGCGCACCAGGGAGAGGAGGCCCCGAGGGGCCTCGCTCTCCGAGGCGGTCATCCAAAGACAAACCACTAGCCAACGTCAGGCATCAAGCCTTCTTGTCGTAGCTCAGGTCATCCCAAGTTCGGAGCAAAGCACCGTCTCCGTTGAGCGGAGCATAACTTAGGGTGATCGTGACATCTTCAAGAGGCGTGCCGTCAGGAGCGTGGGTTCGGACAAAGATGGTATCTCCAGGGTTGAAGGTCGAAATCGACCTCGTCTCTGATTCTGAGATCTGCTCTTTGGTCACCGAGTCCACGAAGGTCACGAAGGCATCGCTGTTAGCAGGGTTGAACCCGTACACACCAGCACTGTCTGCCAGGTTGACGACGTGCGTGTTGAGAGCGCCCGTTGCGTTGGTGTAGAACACCTTCACTTCGACAGCTTGGGTTGCAAGCGGTGTCTGGGATTGCTCAACAGTGATGCGCCAGTGGCCTTCATCAGCATCGAATCCATTGATGTCTTCGATGTCGAAGGTGACACGGGGCACACCCTTCACGTCAGTCTCGGCAAGGCTGGAAGCCCACACGTAGATGACACCGGACAGAACCACGGTGATGGCGACCATCAAGATGGTAGCAATCACAGGGCTGACGGCAGCGTCGTCTTCGGCCATTGTTTCGACTTCCTCTTCGTCGTCAGCACGGCGGCTGGCGAAGGAGAGGGCACTGACGAAGAGACCGGTGAGGGCCACAGCGACAATGCTTGGGGCGAACGATGGAACGGCGCTGGCACCGATGGTTTCCACAACATCTGGCAGGAACTGGTCCGTAGCCAAGAAGTTGCTCGCTGGCTGGTTGGCGTGGTTACACACGTCAGCGGTAGCGAGGGAGGTCATCATGTTGTTACACCAGTTGCTGTCTTCGAGGAGCGGTCGGCGCTCAGACGTCTTGGAGGCGTTCTTACCGTATTGACCAGGCTTGGACCATGGGTCATCGCTCTGCACGTTGTTGATGATAGCGTAGTGCGATCCGGGCTCATCAGCCTGGAAGCGGTCTGCAGCGGTCACCGACATGTCGCAGGGGTTGGCCAAACAGGTCACAACGTCCATCTCGACCCACACATGGGTGGTGTCCTTGGTGATGTAAACATCCTCGGTGTACTTGACGCTTGCACCGTAATCAGGCACAGCGTAGTAGCGAGTCAATTCAACGTCATCATGTCCATCCGTGTGGTAGGTGATGGCCAGCATGTGGTCGTAGCGGTATGGACCTTCATCGCCACCGCCGTTGACGGCGATGGTGACCGGGACATAGGTTCCAGTCATGACGTTGGTGACACCGTTGAAGCTGAAGCCAGCCTCGTCGTCGAAGTAGTAGTCTGGGACCTGCTCACGAACGTTCTCAACACGAACACCGATTTCCTTGGTAGCCACACCTTGCTGGTAGTCAGCAATGGCCATCACGCTTTGGTCATAGTTTGGCACATAGGTGTTGTACTCGCCTTGCGTGGTTGGAGCTGTTGGTGTGTCTCGGAGAACCAGACGGATCTGACAGTACTCTGAACCGGATGGTCCAATCTGGTGGATACCGTTGTTGTTCAGGTAGTCAATCTCCCAGTCGTTAGCGTTGGTGGTTGCATCCTCAATGAGGTCGAACACGAGGTCATCACCGACGATGGTCGTGGTGAAGTAGTTCGTGTAGACACACTGGTCTGTGGATTCAACCGTCCAGTACAAGTCGTCCAGGTCGTGGTCAACGTCAGCCTTGATAGCGGCCATGTCGTAGGTCAAGTTCGCCACGTTCTCGTCATCTTCCATCAAGGAGATGGACCATGGGAGAGCGGGGACTGACCCGTTGTCAGCCATCATGACGGTGTCGGTCGTGCGGTTCCAGTCGAGGATGACTGGAGCATCGTTGACAGGTGCAACCGAGAAGACCACATCGAAAGTGGTAGCATCTTGGTTCTCAGCACCGTCGTCAGCCAAACCGAGCGTGACCGTACACTTTCCACCCAACTCATTGTTGGTGTTTTCAGTGATGGCCAATTCGTTGTTCAGGATGTCCACGCCGAAGGCCGAACAGCTGTCCGATGTACCGAAGTCAACAGCGCTGGCGGACCAGCTGTAGACTTGGCGGGTTGGAGCTTGCTCGTTGGCCATGTCTCGGATGTAGGAACGGGTAGCGTTCGACACATCGCCCAAGAACTTGGTGTGCGTACCGAATCCTTCTGGGAGGATGTTGTAGTTGCCGTCATCTTCGGAGAAGATAGGCATACAATCGGAGCGCTCAGCGTTGCAGATCTCAGGAGCGTCGTTGATGTTGTTCACGGTGTAGGTGATGTTGTGGGAGTCGCTGAGTCCGTTGCTGTCGGTGACCTCGAAGGAGAACACCATGTATCCGAATTGGTCGGTCAATGGCGTAATCGTGACGTCTTGTCCGTTCTGGGACCAGTCAACCAAGACGCTGTCAAAGGCAACGAGATTGCCTTCGTCAACAGCCCAGGTCAAGGAGGACTCTTCGTCCTGCACGTCATCAGCCAAGTTGGTGAGGCTGAAGGTGAAGGCACCAGAATCTTCGTCCTTGTTGAAGTCCACGAGACCATCGGCCGTGTCCGTTCCATCGGTGTCGATGACTGGACAAGCACGCTTGATGTCAATCGTGCTTTGAACGTTGGTCGTATCGCCCGTACCGGCCACATAGCTGTCGTCAAACACGACGTTGGTAGCCAAGGAGATATCCTCGACAACAGCCCAGTCGTATGCACAGTCAGCGACGGTCTTGACCATCAAGTCGTAGTTCTTCTGACCGGTGGCGGTGGTGCTGCCCTTGTAGGACTGGTACACCAAGACCTCGGAGGACAGAGTACCGTCAGCGAGGTCGCCGTGGGTCAGTTCAACGGTCATGAACTTGGAAAGGCTCTGCAAGGTAGCAGAGGAATCCAAGGTTTGACTTGGGTGAACGACGTCGATGTCGGCCGTGGTTTCGTCTTGAACGATGGCCACGATGTCAATCTCTGATGGCATACCACCGATTCGGCTCCATGGGAGGCCGATCTCAGCGAGCGATGTGGAGAAGTCCACGTCGACGTTGGCCGTGCTCAAGGAGGATGGACTCCATCCAAGGAAGCCGTAGCTGTAGAGGTCGTAGGAACCTGCACTGTCAGCCCACAACACATAGTTGGCGCTGAATGGCAAGTCGTGTGCACCACCGAGGCCATTGTATCCGACATCGGAACCACCGCTACCGGTGTTGAGGTAAATCAACACGTCCGAGTTGGACAGGTCGGTGTTGGTCATACCGAAGTAGATACCATCGCCTTCAACGTAGGTCACCAGGAAGTCATCGGTACCATCGCCGCTCATAACACCAGGCATAGCGAAGCCGGATGGGTTGAGGGCGTTGCCGCCGTTCCAGTCCTCATCCGAACCGTCCACCGACATGGCTTCTGGCTGGAAGGAGGTTGAAACGTAGGAGGCACGCTCGTCGTCCGTTGAGGTCAACAAGAGAGCAACTTCGTTCGCAGGAGCAGCACCCAAGTGGGTGGAGTCAATGCTCATGAGGTTCGCTTCGTCGATGACAGCGGAACTGGCGACGACGATCTTAGCAGGGTCCAACGTGTTGCCAATCGAGGTGACATGGGCGTTGTTGCCAGCGTTCACTTGCGTGGTGGCATCGGACCAAGTCATGTTCTCAACCGTTCCTTCGGCATCAACCACAGACAGAGCAGTGGTAGCGTCAGCCACACCACCGTCCCAGCGGAACGGCGTGTCTTCGACGTACATACCGATGGCACCAGAGGCATCCATTGGGTAGACCCAAACGTCCGGGCTGCTCACAACGTGAAGACCCGTACCGGTTGCACCACCGTCGACATGAGCGTCGATGGCGACAACGTAGGTGTCTTCGGCGTACACAGCGTATTCGCTACCAGCGAGGCTGGCACCGCCAATCATGAACAGGTCGCCGTTTTCCTTGCTAACACCCGTAGCGTAGCCGCTCACGTCCGTACCGTTGAGGGTCAGGATCGTGTTGGTGTCGTCGCCGACGATACCAATGGTTGAGGTAAGGTCGTCTCCGGTCAACGTTGAGCCAACGTCGCTGAAGTCGCAATCGTCGAGGACGATGGCGTTATCACCGAGGTTAATCGTGTTGGATGCGGATTGGATAGCCACGGAATCACAGGAGGTAGCCGTGATACCAACAGCGTTGGGCGAGGTTCGACCACTGGACAAGCCAATGGTGTTGCCACTCACGGTTGGTCCGGCGTAGTTTCCGCTGTTTCCAGAGGACTCCACGACGCTGATGGTTGCACCACCATCTCCCCACGAGTCAGCCACAGCAAGCGTGTAGTTGCCAGCGTCCGAGTAAGTTCGGAGAGGGCTGTACGCAGCGTTGCTGTTGAAGGAGTACGTAGGCCAGGAGTCTTTCGTACCGTCTGGCTTCGTAATCTCAATGCTGATCTCATAGCCCCAGCTGTCGGTCTGCAAGTTGACTTCTGCGGACTTACCGGAGGCGAGGTTCCAGGTACAACTGGTCGACCTTCGGTAGTCGCTGCTGCCAATTGAACAGAGCGAGCTGGTTGGGGCAGGAGGCGCCTCCATGTTGGAGAGGTACATACCACCGTCAGCATCCGTCAAGGTGTTGTCAGTGATGTTTCCATCGCCACGGAAGATGTAGATACCCGTAGAGGTTGAGTCGCTGATTCCACCGATGTCGTTGCCGTCAATGGTGAAGTCGTTCACTCGGTTGAGGTAGAACGCATCATCGCCGCCAACCACCGTGTTGTCCTGAATCAAGACATCCTCAGTGTTTCCGTTGTAGATTGCAACAGCGTGTCCACCGGACGGATTGAAGTCGTTGTCGGTGATGGTGACACCTTGAGCTTCGTTCGTAGTGTAGAGCCACACGTCAGCGATTTCACCGCCGTCGTTGAAGACGTTGTTGGTGATGGTGGCGTTGTCGGCACCAATTTCACTGGTTGAGTGGCTGTAGTAGTACGGAGACCGCTCAAGCATAACACCAACACCACAGTCGACGAACGTGTTGCCGTCAACGATGTTTCCATCTCCACCGTTCATCTGCATGCAGATGTCGTTGTAGTTGATGGCGTTGTTCAGCGACGTGTATCCATCAAAGTGGACGAAGGTGCTGTTGGTGACCTTGAAGAAGTCAAGTTCGTACTGGTTATAGTATCCATAGCCCATAGCTCCGATGACCGAAGAAACACCAGAAATGGTGGTGTTGTCAATATCCATGTTCAACGAGTAATAGCGGTATCCAATGTTGAATCCTTGGGGTGCGCCACTGCTCGAAACGGCCACGGCGGTCACCGTGGCGTCGTGCATGTAGAGCGTGCTCTCGCCTTGGTAGTAGGGGTACATCCGGTTGGAGCTGTCAAAGTCATAGGAGGCCGTGGAGATCCACGTGCTGCCGTTCCAGTTGTGCTTGCCTGAGGCGAGGTACATGAATGGAGCGTCCATCATGACGGTTTCACCGGCCAGGTCATTGCCACTGTGGCTTCGCAAGTAGCCGTATTCCACAAGTCCATTGCTGAAGGTTCGACTACCCGTTGTAGAGAGGCCGCTGGCGCATTGATTTTGCTTCACGTAAGCAGTCGATGAGTAGCAAATACGGGCCGTGAACTCGTCTTCCATGTAAATGGTGTCGCTGTTTCCGGAGGTGTCAGTCAAACTCATGCTCTCAAACACGTACCGGAAGTCAGCAGCGTTGTTGCTGCTACCGGACCAGAAGTAATCAATGGTCGCGGACGCCACAACTTCGTAGCCGTTGAGGTTCGTCGTACAAACGCTGGAACATGAACCGCTGTCAACCGTCTGGGTGACGAAGGTGATGTCGTTTGCAACACCATTGGAGTCCGTCGTAGCCATACCGGTCACTGTCCCTTCTGAATCCTTGAGAATAACCGTGGTCGAGGTCACATCTTCAGCGGTACCCGAGACGTTGGCCTGCAACGTCACATCCAACTGTCGTAGACGGCTGAATTCACCAGGTCCAGTGACTTCCACCGTAGTGGTGTCAATGGAGCCTTCAATGAAGTCCATCGTCGACGAACCAGTAATGAGGACATCCTTGGTGTTGCTCATGACAACATCGGTCAAGGTGAACTCACCACTACCATCGGTTTCAATACCAATAGCGTTGTTCTCGATGTTCATATTGCTGAACTCAACATCTCCATCGGTTCCAGATGCATACTTGAAGGCAGCTCCCGTTGATCCAGTAATGGCTCCAGAAACATCGCCACCAAGGTCGCTCTGGTAGTAGATACCAGCGACGGCTTGGTTCTCAAGGTCAAGGTTCTCAAGGTCCATTTGGCCAGAAGCCGTATTGGAGACAAGCACACCGTAGTTTCCACTTGACACGTTCAAACGGTCAGCGGAAGCAGATGTTTGTCCAACAATTTCCAAACCAGACTGAGTCGCTCCGACGACATCAACGTCTTCGAAGTGGGCTGCAGCAAAGGCGCCACCGATTTCAATACCGGTGTCGGCGCCCGTGATGGTTCCTTCCTTGAACAGAGGCGTTCCGGATTCACGGAGGTAGGTGCCAAGGTCGCTTGGGTCGTTGCCAGAACGTGCGACGAAGTCATAGCGATCTTGGTAGTTGTCTGCACCGCGGTGGAGGACATCCATCCAAAGGTAGACCTTGGAGATGTTTCCGCCGTTAGCGGTAGCGCTTGAGATGTCGACGACCGGGTAGGTCAGACGAGCACCTTCGCCGCTGTTCATGTAGTAGGTATAGGCGTAATCAAGACAGACACCGTAGTTGTTGGGGTATCCACCGCTAGCATAGCTTGGTGGGTTTCCAACGTTTCCAGGCTGACCTGGTCCATTGGATGGTTGTCCATTGGCTCCTTCTGGAGGTGCGTACACGCCACCGAAGTAGAACGATGGAGAGTAGTAGCCCCAGTACTTGTACGGGTAGCGGGATTGGTAGTTGCCCGTTGGGCTGAAGTCCGTGGACTCCCAACCGAATCCGAATTCGTCAGGTGCTTCGTAGTAGTCGGGGTAGCCAACGTTCTGTCCGAGCCAGTATCGGTAGTGGTAGTAGAAGTAACCTTCCCAGGACTGGTAGTTCGGTCCGTAGCTGTAGCCGTAGTAGTTGCAATGCCATGATGGAGCACCACCCGTACCACCGTTGTAGGAGTGGGTGCCAGCTGTGACGGCTGGATCGTTGCTACCGTAGGGGTAGTATCCATCCTGACCGCTGTCAGTGATGTTCCACTCGTTTCCAGCATCGTCCTCGAACATGATGTTCATTCGGTCGGTGATGAAGTAGTACTTGCTCGTAGCGTAGTTGTAGCTTGGGTGAGCGTTTCCACCAGCGTACACAGAGTTGGCTCCAACCTGCAAGTAATCGCCTGTGCCAAGGTAAGTTGACAAGTCAATCTTGTAGGTGGACCATCCAGCGTTCATGCCAGAGAGCGACGTACTGCGGTAGATGGTAGGCAGCGACATGCCACCGTAGGCGTTGATACCGACGGTGTTGCCTGTCGAGGTGAATCCATCAACTTGTGGAGCACCGTTGTAGCTCTGGATACCAACCGCTGCGTTCTTGACGATGATGTCAGAAAGCGTTGCGCCTGAGTTCTCGATCCAAATCGCCGTACCGGTTTGACCGGTGTTGATGATGCTGGACGAATCAATGTTCGCAGAGCCGCCCTGCACCTTCACGGTGGACATCGAATCAGACGAAGCAGACGAGCCAAAGATGGTGGCTGAATCGAGCATGTTCAATGTAGCACCCATGCCGATGTAGAGCCCCGACTCGGTGGTGGTGTCCCAGGCAACATCGCGTAGGTTGGCGTTGTCAAGCGTGAGCGTACCGCCGTTCTGGATGTCCAAGTGCATGCCGTAGGTCGAGGAGACCGCACGGATAGCGGCAGGGCTACCAGATGTACCATCGTTGTTAGCGGTCAAGAAACCAGTGTCCTTGATGGTGATCACAGGAGTCGATGTCGCTGTGCTTAGCACACGGAGCGAACCACCTTGCAACTCAAATCCACAACTGTCGAGCATCAAATCGGCCGAGACCGTAAGGGATGTGTCGTCAAAGGTGAACGTGTTGGTGTTGACGTCGTAGTTTCCTCGGAGGTCGTAGCCACCGCTGCTCATTGATTGACCAGTGTAGAACGGGTCGTTGATGAGCTTGTAGCAGTCAAGGGATGGGTCGTTGAACACAACCGGAGCAGGCTCCAAGAGCAAGTCAAGGTGCGTTCCCCATGTGTATCCATTGGCAGGGTACCAGCTGCTGGCTAGCGTTGCGTCTGGATAGTTATCGGGGTAGGTCTCGTTTTGACCAGCCGTACCAAAGGCACGTACAACGTGATCCTCGTATGCTGTACCGTCGCTGTCTTCCACAACAACCCAAACGCTGGTGTTTCCGTTGGCGTCCGTGGTGTGGCTGCCAATTTGGAACATCTCGTTCAAACTGCTGTCAAGGAGCGTGGCAGTGACAATGTGGTCAGCCTTGTACACCTTGTTGGAGTTGGCGAGTCGGTAAACCGACACATTTGCCAAACCACCGAAGTAAATCATGGCACTTGACGAAGCATCGTAAGCACAGTTGCCGGTATCACCGCTGGAGTCCGAACAGTCGTTGCCGTTGAGGTCAACATCGATCAGGACCACATTGGTTCCAGAGCGAGCCTTTGCCACTTCGGTCGTGCCTGAACTGACACCGGTGCTCGTGATGCTGGATTCACCAACCGTGATGCGGGAGTTTCGTCCATCAATCACGTGAGCCGAACTCGAGCCGTGCTGAATGTCTGCATCAGCGATGGAAATCGTGTTCGCCGACGAGGAACTGGAACAACTGCTCTTGAACGATTCCAAAGAGGCGTCGGTCATGATCATGCTCCATCCACATCCTGCGATGGTGAAGGAACCAATGTCAAAGTTCTCCATCTGGACAACTTCGTTGACAATGGAGAAGCCACTCATCGAGATGTCTTCTGCTGTTATGTCAGTGAAGGTACCTGGGTGGATACGCTGCATGGTGATGTCGCCTGCGGTGACAGTGTCAAACACGGCATCGGAACTTGAAGGTCCGTTTCCGGTCTGGGACCATCCACCTGGGATGAGCCACAAGTCGGCCGTACCAAGGTCAACATCCGTCATGGACAAACTGCCCATGGCGTTGATGCCTGAGTTGGCGTAGCTGTCTGCATCCACGTTGTGAAGCACAACGTTGGAGTTGCTACCGTGCATTGAGTCAATGGCCACACCGGATTGAGCCGATGGGTTGGTCACAGTGACGTTGGAGACGGTGACATCTTGCAAGTCAACATCGATGAAGTTCACGTAGGAGTTCTCAACGGTCAAGTTCTCAGCATGGAGTGCACCAGCGGTTGAACCTGGGTAGTTGACAATGGCTCCAGCCCAAGACTTACCATCTTTGTTACAGTTCTTGATCGTACCTTCCTTGAGGGTCGCAATGGTGTTCTCCGGGAAGTTGAAACAGGCTTCATCAGCACCGTCAACCTCGAAGTCTTCCATGGTCACGACCGTTCCTTGGCCACTGCCGTGTGTGAACACAGCACCGACGTTGGTGAAGGTGACATCGCTCATGGTGTAGTTTCCAGTGTTACAGTCAGCCGTTGAACTACCACAGGAAGGTCCTGAGTTGTCATGGCGGCTACCGGAACGGAACACAGCGTCAGACGTGTTCTTGAAGTTCACATGGCTGAACTGATGTCGGTCATCCGTACCACCAGTAGATGTACAATCATCGGTGAACGCCATACCCTTCCATTCGCCACCGTTCAATCCGGTGATGTTGATGGGGTGGGAGGAGTTTCCGAGGGCTGTCATCTTGGTGCACGAACCGTCAAAGGAAATTCCCTTGCCAGCCGCGACGTAGACTTCGACACCGGGCATGATGGTCAAGTCAGACGAGACCACAAGGTAGTCGTTGGACGGGTTGATGCGAATTGGGCTGTCGGTCATGTCCCACACTGGGTCGGACGTGATGTCAGCCGTGACATCGGTACCCTTGCCTTCGTAAGGCATGACACGGTAGTACACTGAACAATCCATGTTGGAGTTCGAGTGGCAGTAATACTGGTTGTATCCTGTCCAGAATGGAGCGATGGTACCTGGGCGAGCCAAGCTGCTTCCGCTGTAGGGGAGGGATGGCTGGTGGTAGGTCCAAAGGTTACGCTCAACATTTGTGTTACCGTTGCTGATGAAGTACATCGAGCCTTGTCGGCTGAGTTGGACTCGATCGTTGGAGTCATCACCGTCATAGGTCGTACCGAAGTACTCAAACTCAAATCCTGCTGGAATGTCAATGTTCGCGTTGCAGCGAGCTTTGTACGTGTTCCAGTAGTAGGACGAGATACAGTAGTAGAGGTACGGGCTGCCGCCAGAGGTACCCGACATTGCAGTGTCAGCGTTCGTGACCTCAACCAGTCCCTTGTCGAAGGATTCCCATGCGTGGGCCGACGAACTTGTCGAGATACGGAAGTTCGAGGTCGTAGGGACGTGACCGGGGTTGGTGTTGAAACTCGTTGATGAAGAGTGAGCAATGCTAGCACCCTTTTGTCGAGTCTGGTCCATGTATCCAATTGACCAAGAGTTGTACGTGGTTCGACAACCGCTGTCGTACTTGTACTCAATCTCGTTGGTCACGTCATAGAACAAGGCCTGAACAGTACAAAGATTACCGTAGGTGTAGTAGGACATGTCGTGCCACTCAACCACGAACACCTTGCTTGGGTCGCCACGGTCAAAGGAGTAGGTCGACGAAGTGTTGGTGTTGATACCTTGTGAAACCGTGGAAACGTCTCGAGAGGTAAAGTAGTACTCCACCGTGTCGTTCACTTCGAGGTCTTCAACAGCAGCGCTCCAAGTACAGGAAGCCAAAGCACACTGCGCTCGGGTCTTGCCGGATTCTTGGGACATAGCGGTGGAAACCCAGCTGCTCGCCGTTCCGCCTTGCGGCGTGACTCGGTGGTAGAGGGTTGGTCCAACGCCTGCAGAACTGCTCACGTTGAGGCCTGCGGCTGGATCGCCACCGTCGAGGATGGTGACCGAGACCGTTCGGCTCTTGGCGTGGGAGTCTTGCATGGCCGTGTGGAACATCTCAGGCTTGAACGTGTCCGGAGTCGGTGCAACGTTGCCGACCTTGTAGGTGATGTCGCCGGTGCTGGCTTGGCGGCCGTAGTAGCCGGAGCCGAGAGCGAAACCACTCCATCGGTAGGATGAGGTTGAACCGTAGATCATGTAGTAAGCAGAGGTACATCGGTCGGTGCTGATGGACCGGTAGAAGTAATACCATCCATTGGTGGTCACACACAAGCGGTTGGCAGTGGTCGTGGTCTGCGTTGCGTTGAACGAGAACGTACCGAATGAACCGGTTATGTCGCCTGGGATGGCGAACTTGTATGCTGAGGTGTACCCGTACGAAAGGCTAGCCGTGGCTTGACTGCCACCGGTCAACGGTGTGTCGATGCCAGTTTCGGTGTCAACACCAACGGTGGCCCACTTGTTCAACTGAGTGTTGTACACAAAGATGAGGTTCATGCTGGGACCGCTTTTGGCACTGATCCACAAGTAGCCATCACCGTTGTTGTTCCAGAGGTTCTGGTTGAACTTGTTGGAGCCGCTGTTCATGCCGTAGTAACCGTAGGCAGGAGCCGTGTTTCCACGAGTGAGCCAGTTACCGTAGAAGGTGCTGGTACTGGTGTAGAAACAGGACGAAGAGCCCGTTCCACAGCCAGAGGTGTCGAATTCAAAGAAGTATTCGTCAGAGTGGCTGTAGTAGGTCATCTGTCGGTCAAAGAAGCCTTGTGGGTTGAAGTAGCTACCAGCGTGGACATCGGTGGTCAACACGGTCATCTTTTTGTGAGATGTTGGTGCGTTGGCCGGGTCAACGATGTCAACTTGGTAAGGCGTTGGTGAGGTTTGTGTCCCGGTCAAAGCAGGCTCGTATCCGACGTTGGCGCCGTTGCTTCCTTGGTTCAAGTCTTGGTACTTCCAGTAGTACTGGAAGTCGTCGCCATAGGACAAGTCGTCAACACGGGCCTTGAATCGGCAATCCGTGGCGGTCGAGGAACAGGTACCAATGGAGACGAGCTCACCAGCATCAAATTGGTTGTTGGATCCCAATCCGTAGCTGGTTGTGCTCCACGAAGTTCCACCGTTGGTGGAGTAGTAGAGGACAGGAGCACCGCTTGAAGTGGTGTCAATTCCAGACATATCGGTCAGCTTGATGAAGAGCGTTCGCTCACCTTCGATGTACGAATCAATTCCTGTGTAAGGAACAAAGTCCGAGGTTGGGGCATCGGAGTCCGTACCACCCGAGTAGGTGACAAGGAGGTGAGAGTTACGGCTACCTGAAGCGTAAGCGTAGGTGTAGAAGTATGCACTTCCGCCGGTGTAGTGCTCACCAATACCAACGGTTCCCGAGTTGCTCAGGGCGTTGGTGATGATGGAGACGCCGCCAGAGGTGGCGCCACAAGCCGTTGCGGAGTTACAGAGGTTCACGGTCTTCCAACCGGTACCGCTGCTGCTCACAGTGGCGGCAGATGGTGAACGACCGATCGAGGCCTTGAGGCTACGAGAAGCCGTACCACCGTAGTTGGCGGTCATGTAACTTCCACTCAGGGACGAACCTGAACACGAACTGGAACCAAAGCTGTAGGAGTAGCGTGGAGCAAGGCCACAACTCTCCAAGACCTTCACCTGGAAGGTGCGGGTTGAACCAGAGGCGTAGTTCATGTATTTCTTCCACTCAATCTTGTCGACGGTAGCGCCGCTTGGGAGAGCACTGGAAGAAGTGAAGGTGTACTTGTGCCATGGGATGTAGTAGTAGGAACCGTAGTATCGGTAGTGGTATCGGTAGGAACTGGTGTAGCAGTAAGCGTAGTAGATGTAACAGTATCCACCGCTAGCGGAGTTCACACGAATGGACGGGTCAATGGCGACCGGGTAAACACGGTCTTCATCGAGGAGCCAGTCGGATTCAACCACCGTGATGAGGATGATTTCAGGACCGTAGACCTGCACGAAGAAGGTCCCGAGGTAGGGCTCTTCCGCGCCTGCTTCCATGATGACTGGAGCAGGAATCTCAGCAAGGAGTTCACCGGTTTCGAGGTTGCGGATTTGAAGGTCTTCTTGCGTCTTGAAGAGGTCTTCACCGAGCATTTCCTCACCAGAGAAAAGAGCGTAGCCAGCTGGCATTCGCAGACCTTCGCTGAGTCCGAAGTACTCAGCAGCCTCTGGAATCACGGGAACCTCACGGAGAATGAGGTTTTGCTTGATTTGGTTGCTCTCAACGGAGTAATCCAAGTCAAAGCCTTCAGCAAGCGGGTAGCGGATGACGTTGCCGCCAACTTCCACGCCGTTCGGGCTTGGAGCGGTAATGAATGGCTCTGGAGCAGAGCCAGTGACGTCCAGGGTCACGAGCATTGGGTTGAGCCCGGAGATCACCGGTTCAACGAACTCGTTTGCCTGCACCGAGATACCGTTAGCGACTTCAGGGGCGAAGTAAGTCATGAAGGTGTTCTCCGTGACTCCCCAGCCCTCTGGGTAGGCCTGAATGTTCAGGTCTATGTCTTCCCAAGTGCCATCAGCAGACATGTAGTGGACAGGTTCACTGGCCACCATCTGCGTAATGGTTCCGTCCTCATTGAGGAAGGCCTTGGTCTTGGCGTCTCGCATCCCTTGAAGTTCAAGGGACGGGTCATATTCGTAGTCTGCTTCAGCTAGTTTTTCGGGGAGCGCGAAGTAATCCTCTGCTCCAGTCGAGTCTGCCTCAACAGACTCAACGGTTGCCGTCGTTTCGTTATTGTCAACGTAGCCGCTCATTGGCATGAGCACCATCAACATGCACAACAACAGTGCAACCCCAATACCGCCGAAGACGGTCTTGTTTTTCTTATTCTTGTTTCCCAACATTAGTCATTCACCCCATACGGACTGTATGCAAAGCATCCCACAACTTACACCATTTATATTGATTGGGGTGCATAATCTTTGAAAAAATCAACCTGTCCGGAAACAAAACACCTCATTTCCGAAAGAAAGTGTCGCTAACAGACGAAGAAAAGGGCCTTAATCCGGCAAAAAAATATCAGCACCAATCCAAAAAATTGAACTTCGAGGAGTGGGCAAATCTTTCGCCCTCAACCCTGCCTCATCCTGGAAGCAAGCCGCCCCATATTCACCTCGAACGATCGCCGGATTGTTGAAAGCTGCAACCCCTCACGTTCAAATCTGATACGATTCACAAGAAGAAGGGTTGAGGATGGTAGAAGAAAAGGCCAGAGGAGCCGCCTTAGCGGCCCCCCCGGCGTTGTACACCTCAGAGAGGTGGATGTGCTTCAGCACGAGTCAGGGATCAGTAATCCCAGTCCTTGCCTTCGCCGTCTTCACCGTCTCCGCGGGAGAGGATGAATGCACCAGCGATGAACGCCACGATGACCACGCCACCGATGAGGCCCCAGGTCCACGTTGGAACGCTGGAAGACGCATCGTCGCCGGTATCACCAATGGTGCCGTTGCCGTCGTTGCTGTTGGTGTTATCAGCAGCACGGGTATCGATGATGCTGTTCATTGAAGCTGCTGCATCCATGTTTCCGAGAGCGTCCATTGGGACAGCGGTAAAGAAGTACTCTTGACCGGTTCGGATGGATGGCATATCAATGGTCAACGTTGTGGCATCTGCACCCATAGCCATGGCAGGGCAGGGCATTGGCATCTCACCAACGGTGAAGTCTTCGTTGGCCCAGCAAACATGCCACATGGCAACATCGCTGGAATCACCGGTGACTTCCCAAGTGATGACCCACTGACCGTCCTGAGCAGCGACAGTCAAGCCGGTGGCTTGCACGCCTCCGTCAACCTGCTTGTCAGCAACAACGCTGGAGATTCCAGGAGTGGAACAGCCTTGTTCATTGCAGACAGCCACCTCGAGGTGGTAGGTCACGCCGTGGGTGGTTTGAGAACCACTGTAGGTGTAGGTTCGGTCTTCGTCAGCAACGGTTGCTTCGAAACCATCGGTACAGTCAGCTGCGTCAGCGCAAATGCTGACCACGATGCTGTCAGAACCAAGGAGGGTTCCCGTTATGTCCCAGGTCATGGCGATAGCGCCACCCTTTGTGGCCTCTGCGCTGAATCCACTGACTGAAGCGTCAGGGATGGAGGCCTGAGCGAGTTCGCCGCCCATCAAGACCATCATACCTGAAGGCACCACAGGGCTGTTGTCTGGCACATCGTAGGTGAACATCTCGGTGCTGGCGTCAACATCAGATGAAGCGTCAGAGAGGAGAATCCACTTTCCTGATCCGTCAATGTACCATAGTGAGGTAGCTTGCATGTCCTTGGCCACGATGACCGAGATGGACTGGTCGAGGACGTCGCTGGATGTGTAGGTCGTACTTGGAGCGTAGTCCATAGCGCCAACGGCAGCGTAGGTTCCTGTGAAGCCCTCAAGTTGCACTGCATCATACGCAGAAGCGTCGGCATCGTCAAAGGAGTCAATGGTAAATTCAGACTGACCATTGTAGTCAAGGCTGTATTGAACTTCAACGCCGGAGGCACTGGTGGCGGTTGCCACAGCACTGTTCCAGACGAACATGTCGATCTCCTTGGAGACTTCGCCCATGTGTGAATCAGTGACGACCACAGTAACGGGTGAGTTTCCAATGAAGTCAGGGAGAACTGGAGAGGTACAGATCGTAGCACCATCGGCCTGCGTTCCGCTGCAACCACCAATTTCGCCACCGGGGTAAGAGTAGGCGAAGCTGAGGCCATCACCGGATGGGTCATCCACGTCGAAGGCAGAGACTGCAAAGACGAGTGGAGATTCTTGACCAACAACGATGTCTCCTTCCGTGGTCAACTCAAAGGAGGTGATGACGGGGAGGTTGTTAATGACATCAACCACCATGGAGGCGCCGTTGTTGCTGGTTCGCTGGTCAGTTCCACCGGACCATGGAACAGGGTCCGTGTCGGTGCTGCTCTTCTCGTTCATAACCAAATCCATGGTGAAGGTGTACTCACCTGGTTCAAGCGTGGTCTGCATGCACACTGCGCCAACAGGAGATTGGTCACCAAGCGGCGAGTACACGTAAGGAACTTCAAGTCCAATCGTGCATTCATTCAAGGTTCCGGAAGCCATGGTGGTTCCGTCAAGGGAGACGGAATAGGAGACGTTCCAGCCATAGGCTTTGGTTGGATCGCTACCTCGGTGTTCCACATCAGCGTAAAGGAGGGAACAACCGACATTCAAGTCGCCGTCCTCACCCTCTTGCATGAAGGTGGTAGCCACGCCGGTACAATCAGAGTTGTAGCCTTGGTAGATACCCATGCGGGAGATGCGGATGTCGTCGTAGGTGACTTTGCTTCCCGTCAGTTCATCGTAATCCGTCTTTGGTCGGTCGTCGTTGTTTTGGAGCACTTCACAGAAGTTGGCCCAGGTCGTGATGTTTTCGTTGCCTTCCGTAGCTTCGGAACTTTCAATACAATCCTCGTATTGACCGTAGAGCGTATAGTTTACCACTTCAGCCGTAATTTCAAACTGTGCATTGGCATCACTGGTAGGAATCAACTCACCGGACATCTCGTATGCCGTTTGGTACGTCATGACCGCTCGATTACCCGTTTGGGTAGCGTTCGGATCCGTTTCGTTGGCGTAGATTTCAACATTGGAGACTGCTCCCACAGTGATGTAGCTGATGCCCTTGACATCGTCGCTACCCATGGTGGCGCTGGCCACTTGACCTGAAGTTTCCATTCGGATGTTGACCTCACGTGGGTTGAAGTTCTCGGAGCCGTCAGCGGTGACGGTCAACTTGAATTGAGCACTTTGCAGGCTGCTGGCGTCCAAACTGGAGGTCTCCATCTCGTCGCCGTTGCCGTCAAGCCAAGCGAGTTCGACCTCAATGTCATACCAGTCTTCAACGATAACGTACACGAGTTCGGCATCGTTGGAGGTGTCGGCGTCAATTGGACTGTCGACAGCGATCTCGACCATGTATTCGCCTTGAATAGGCGTCCAAACGATGTCGGCGCCGCTGCGCTGGAGGGTCACCTTGCCGCCACCGAGGAAGGCCCCAGCAGTGAGTGGGCTGGTTGAGGAGTCGTAATCACAGACAGAACCATCGTCGCACATAACATCGAGGTTCTCCCAGATGAGGTCGTTTCCAGATGCGTCCTTCGCCACGCCGCCAACGGCTTGGCTGGAGTCGGTAAGGTAGACCGTTACCGTGTAAGACAAATCAGTGATGTCCGCGTCACCTACGTTCTTGATGAACGCAGAGAACGAAACTTCTTCACCCACTTGCAGTGTGTTACGGCAACCCTGGATGTTGCACGTGCTTTCTTTCGGTGTTGTGATGGCAATCACCGATGCGTCCGCTCCAGAGCGTGCGCCGGTTTCCTCGATTACCACTTGTTCTTCAAGCTCGTGGATGTCCATGCCGGCGAGAAAGCTCGTCAACATCAGCATCACGAGAATTACAGGTGTCATATTCTTCATGTCAATACCCCCGAAGGTTCGGTATCCCTCCCCACGCCATGCGTCGTATTTATACTATAGGCCCTTTGAATACGGGAAAAAATTACAGAAAAAGCCGAAATATTGCCAAAAAACGGGGACATGGATGCCCCCAACCGGATGTTTGGGGGAAATATCCCCCGATGTGAAACCAACAGAACTTGGAGTTATTTTTCAAATAGCGCGAAGTGCGGCTGAAGGAGGGATGGTGGATGCTCGGCGGACGGGGACGAAGGTCGTCAGGAGCACCACGAGCCAACCAATAAAGAAGAGCAAGAGGGTACTACTCCACGGGAAGGAAAACGCCGCCCCTTCCCCTTCCCAAATGGCCTTGTAAAGCACGACATGGAAACCATAACCGATAACTAAGCCATTGAGCATGCCCAACACAGCGACCCAAGATACCTCAGTTGAAAACAGACGAACGACGTGGCGCTTCCGGAACCCAATGGCTCGCAACATACCGATGGTCTTTCTTCGCTCGCTTACGTTCCGAACGGTCACCACTCCGATGCCTGCCACTCCAACCATCAAACCCAGAGCGAGGTATCCTTCGAACAAGGATAGAATGGCAAGGACAAGCGATTGAATGATCATGATCTCATCGGCCACCGTCTGAACATTGATGTTCATCGAGGCCAACTCCACATCCAGAACATCCTCGAGTTCAGCGGCTGCTTCGCGTTCACCTGCGGTTTTCCCTTGCCCCTGTTTTGAGGGGCCATCGTACGCTTCACTTGCAGTGGAGGAGGGCAGGACGCTGACATACATCCGCGTCATCTCGCCAGAGAATTGTGACACGACGGGTTCTGCATTCATCCAGACACCTGGTGAGAAGATGTATGAGGATTGTTTGAGGAACCCGCCAACCACCACTGAACGTGTGTTTTTGGGATTTGAAAAATCAATTAGCAAAATCGAATCTCCAATTGAAAATTGCAAGGGGACAAGGGCCGTCCCATCGGCGGTTGATTCAAGCCCAAACGAGGCATCTAGGAACACGATGTTCTCGAAGTTCTCCATCGAAACCCAAGCTTCATCAGAAGAATTACCCAGCGAACTGTCCCAAGCATGCAACGGCAGTCCACCGTGCTGGGTAAAACCTGCATCAACGCCCCGAAGCAAGTAGGGCATGCGCTCACCGTTTTCATCTTCTAAATGAACGGGAGCGCGGTAGACGCCCCCGACGGCGTCAATCTGTTCAACCGATGGGTGGTCAATGCCCCACTCACTTGGGTCATCACCAAGGTCGATTGGACGCGCCCGGGTTGAGGTGAGGAGGAGTTCGAAATCACCTTCTGCCTCCTCTACAAAATCCGCCGAATAGGTGTCAAATTGTTCCGTATACCCTGCAAGGACGACCACTGAAAACATGGTAATGGAGAACATACCCATAACCACAGCCGTCCTCAGTGGATGGGCCAAAGGATGGGCGAGGGCTACCGAACCTACCGGTCCTGTTCGCCGAGTGACCCACCTTTGCTTCGCCAGCCAACCAACCACTTGGGGGGCAAGACTGGTCAACACCAAAACGCCGGCAAGGACCTGAAGCAGACCCAACACGATGAACGCCAATTCGTTGGGTTCCATGCGTTGACGCAACGGGTCAATGGGGGAGAGCAAAAGCGTCCACACCAAGAAAAGAACCCCCATGGCACCAAGCGTGTTCCTTGCAGCATACCTCGTCCATCGATTCATTGGTCGTTGGCGGTTGAAAAGAACCGGAAGTTCCCAAGTGAACAGCGGAGTGAGCAAGAGGATAAGGGCGACTCCGAGAAGAACATAGAGTGCATAGGACAGCGAGGTATCGATGCCCCAAAGCAAAAGCAACAAGGTGCACATTCCAACCATGGCGAAGGCCAAAATTTGAAGCAAGAAAATACCCCATGGAACACCTTTCTTGACGGTGGCTCGGGCACCGCGCAAGGCGCGTACAATGTTCAATTGGGCGTTGTAGAGGGCACTTGACCAAAGGAGAAGAAGCGCCAGCAAGGTCCCCCACACCCATCCAGCGAGGAGCGAATCCCATGTCCAAGCAAACGCAAATTGCTGAGCTCCAACGGAAGAGAAAATGGAGGAGAAGCCAACGGAAATGACCCAAGCGAGTACCAATCCTACCACGGAGCCGATCCCACTGGAAATGAAAGATAAGACAGCTCCTTCGTAGAGGAAGAAGGCTCGTGCATCGCTACGCCGGAGACCAAGAGAGCGAACCGTCGCCAATTCGGTACGACGGACATCGGCAAGCAGCATGATGATGGTCAAGGAAAGCAACACGCCCGCAGCGATGGTGAACGTACCAAACACGAGAAACATGGCCGAGAGCGCACCCGAGGAGGCTTCCGCTTGTTCAGCAGCATCGAGTTGTACGGCGCTCAAACGAAGGTGAATGTCCTCCATTCCACTTTGCCCATCAAACCAGGCTTGCAAAGCCAGTAGCGAGGCTGAATCCTCTCCTTCAAAACCCGCCCCTGAAAACATCAACAAGGACCGCTCGTTCTCATCGGCAAGCGCCAGCACTTCGGCATCTGACAACGCAATGAGACCCAACACCACACCGTCAAGGTCAGCGAGTTGGTCAAAACCGGCCACGGATGAGTATGACCCGCGATGGGATAAGGAGACGGATGAATCGTTGCCGTAGGCGTAGGGCAGCACGCCAGTGAAGGCGAGGCTCGAGCCGTTTGAAAAATTGAGAAGCGAGAGACGGTTCGAGGTGAGAACACCTCCTGCTTCGACTGAAAGGGCGGCGCCTTCGCCACCAAAGGCCAGCACCATTTGAGGGAGTTTACCAAACCCAGGGGCATCCGACAACACAGGAAGTCGTAGACTCTCTGCATGCCCGTCGGTTGCATTGAGGCGCACCAAACCTTGTTCAAACGTACACCATGTTTCTCCCGAGTCCATAACCACCGCTGCAACCCCGTCGCAAGGCTGCTCTAATCCCGTAGGGAGGGAGGGGGTGAGGATGGGCCAATCTGCCTCTTGAATTTCAACAAAGGATGAGAACGGAAGAGGCGATTTGTAGTAGGTGGTGGAGAGAAGACCTTCCAGCTGAAGGAAGACCGACTGGTCGTCGACGACAAGGTCGTATGCCAACACCGTTCCTTGCTGAGGAAGAGAGGTCGGGAGCGATGCTTGAATGACCAAATCATCATCAAAGAGAACAAGGGTGTGATTCTCCTCGCCTTTTGTGAGAACGTACCAGCCCTCACCTGAATGAGCAATGGCGACGGGTGGGTCTTGCATAACGGCCGAGCTTCGTTCGGTATCTTCAACCAAATCGATGTCGGCGAGGAGCACTTCATCGCCCGAGAGGTACGCCGCTTCATGGTTCTGCTCGCCCCAAGCAACATCGATGAGACGCTCGCCTTTGGCCACCTGCCACAACCATGCTTCTTGATTGTCGAACCGTTCAAATCCAAGTCCATTGGCTGTGATGTGCCACAACGCATCTTCACTTTGCCGTAATTCGTCAACTTCGCTATCGGCGAGCGTCAACAGCGGCTCGCCTTGGTACGAAGCATCGATGAGCGGCACCTGCAGCACTTCAAGCAAAGAAGCATCGGGGTACAACGATGATTGATTTTCCCGCAGGGCCGCAACATCGGCTCCACTCAGGCGCTGAAGACCCACCGATGACGAGACGGTGAGGGACGAGGTCGTCTCATCCAAGGTCCAAAGAATGCCAACGTCGGTTGCGGTTAACACTTCATCCATGAGGGTTTCAAGTTCCGGAACAAGGCTTCTCAATTGTTCATCGGAGACATCGTTTCCAAAAGCAAACACCATACGGTTGATGCTCGAACCCATCTCGAGCATACCTTGAGCGGTTGAAAGGTCAAGAAAGACAGCGGGGGAACGCGTGCCTGCCATGGCCCCTTGGCCTTCGTTAGGGACCACGGCCAAAACCTCCACGGATTCGGTTGTACGAACACGCTGGTTGTCGCGTGAAACAAACATGCCAAGTTCCAAAACATCACCAACTTCGACATCAAGGGTTTGAGCAGCAACGGCATTGATGGCAACCATAGTGGGCCCGCCGAGAGCATTGGCGGCGGCGATATCAGAAAATCTCAACCCGTTTGCTGGGTCAAGTGGCTCCCAAACGCCCTCGCCGTCAATGGTGGCGTTGTTGGCAAAAAGAGTAATTGAGGGCTCTGCAAGTCCATTTTCTGACGCAAGGCTCACCGAGGACACAACACCAAACTGACGACCATCGATCTCTTTGGTAAAGCGCTCATCCTCGCTGAGAGCACTCCAGAACCGGTTGGCAACCTCTTGCTCAAATTCAACCGACACGCCGGTTGTTGGGTCCAATCCTGAAACGAGAACGTCGGTCTCACCCCAGGCAGCACTGACCTCTTGACCAACGGTCATGTCAAGGGAATCCCCTACGACCAAGGAGGAAGTGATGATGGCTGATGCAATGACCAAACCGGCGATCAACAAAGCGGATTGGCGTTTTCTGCGAACCATGTTTTCTCGGGCAAGCCGCCACACCAGCAACCGTTGTGGCAACACCAGAGGTTGAACAAATAACATCGACATGATGCCAAGCAGAAGACCTCCCATCGTGGCGCTTAGACTGGAAACCCCCAACCAGTTGAACAACAAAACACTCAGTGCCCCGTCAACGGGCCCGGTGATGACAACCATGATTCTGGTCGACCATGAAAGCTGCTTCCAACGGCCGAAGAGAATCAATCCGACCGTGCTCATCGCCAGCAAAAGAGTGGCAACGAGAATGGCCCAAATCAGCACGCTCATTCCTCCTCGTACGAGGCATGGAGGGAATCCGAGAGAATATTGCCGTCGCTCATCGTAATGGTTCGTTGGCATTGCGATGCAATTGATGAATCGTGGGTGACGATGAGAAAAGTGGTTCCTTGACGCTGATTCATTTCACTCAACAATCCCATCACTTCGGTGGACGTTGCATTGTCGAGGTTACCGGTTGGCTCATCGCAAAGAATGATGGAGGGCTGATGGACAATCGCCCGTGCGACAGCCACACGTTGTTGCTGGCCACCGGAAAGTTCAGCGGGGCGATGTTCACTTCGGTCTTCCAATCCAACCAGAGCGAGTGATTGCAACGCCCCGTTTCTTGCATCTTGGGGAGATTGACCTTTCAGGAGCAAGGGCAACTCCACATTTTCAACGGCGGAAAGAACAGGAAGGAGATTGAAATCTTGGAAAATGAAGCCAAAATGCTCTCCTCGAAGGTCGGTTCGGGCATCGTCAGAAATGCCATACAAGGGTTGTCCGTTGACCATGACGGCCCCTGAAGTGGGCTCATCAATGCCCGACAAGATGTTCAGAAGGGTGGTCTTTCCACAACCGGACGGGCCCATGACCGCCACCATTTCACCAGCGTTGATGGTCACGTTCACGCCACGCACCGCTTCGACCGTTGAATCTCCAGCCTGGTAGAGTTTCCACAGTGCGCGGGCATCAAGTGCAGGGGTCATGTTGGCACCATACGGAACTGCATTGATAAATCCCTGCCCGAAAGCCGTCGCATGGCCCCCGACGACACCACCGTGAAGATGGCCGTCATGGCCTTCGGGCCGTTGGCCGAACGCCTCGGTGGACGGCGCCATGAATTGACCGTGGCTTCGAATTCAACCATTCGAGACCTCGTGGTCAGTTTGGGATTGACCGAATGGATCGCCTTTGGCCTCTCGGTAGCCATGAATGGAAACCGATGTAGCATGGACACCGTCGTTGAGGACGGTGCAGAAATTGCGCTTCTTCCCCCGGTGAGTGGTGGTTAATCCCTCCAAGAGAGCATTGAACGATGAAAGCCTTCAACAACGGGGAGCGCAAGGGATGTTTGAGGAAGCAACATGGTTGGCGGACTTGGACCTCTTGAATTGAGCATCTTGCTCCTGTTGTTTTTCGTACTCTTTGGGGCCCAAAGGCTTCCCGAATTGGCCAATGCTCTCGGTCGTTCGAAGGGAGAATTTCAGAAAGGACTCACCGAGGCGACCACGCTGGGTGATTCAAGCCAAACCCTCACCGACCTCGAAGCCGGCGGCCGCACTCCCGACCAAGTCATGATGGAGCGTGCCAAGGCCGTGGGTTTGGACCCAACCGGTATGAGCGTCGAGGACCTGGAGAAGAAAGTCGAGGCTCTTGAAGCCCTCCAGTCCGATGCGGAAGATGAGTGATCAACCACGCCGACGCTTGATTTCCATCGGCGAGCCACACGCACCGCACTCACCCACAGGCCCTTTCTTTGAGCGAGATACATTTGCAGGCAGAGGCGATGTCACACCGCATCCTTTGCATCGCAGTTCCCAAATCCAAACTTGTTTGGAGGGAGCGTTGACCACGGATTCAATCGAACCCCCTGCATGCCGATACGTGTTTTGAAGGCGATAGTCGTCGGTTACCAAGATGGCCTCCAATTCAAGAGCAAGCGCCAGCACGTCAACATCAACGTCGGAAAGTCTGGCCAAATCGCCCGTCGCACTGGCACAGGTTTTGGCTTGCTCAATGGCCGAAGGGGGAACATCCCGCCATAGGATGTCAGCGGCTTCGACCAACATCATGCGAGCTGGACTCAAACGCTCAAGTTCCGAACGCTGGGAAGATGCACAAACGCCTCCTGCAAGGCGAGCGGGTGGCCAATGAAGCAAGGCTGCCGTATCCAAGACCCGCTCCATGAGTTGGTGAGTGGAATCCACTCCATGAAGGCACCGCCCACCCCTATCTTCTTGAAAGAGCGCCGTTAGCGGACGGTATGAGTTGGAAGGCAACCATCCTGGAAGCCTTCGAAGTCTTCGGTCCAGCGAGCCTCTTCGTCCTCTCGTTCACCGAAGCCATTGTCCAGCCCATTCCACCCGACCTGCTGTACATCCCCATGCTGGTCAACGCCATGGGCGACCTTCCTTTGGTGGTCTGGCTTTGGTTGGTTGTAACCGTAGCCTCCGTGCTGGGTTCATTGGTTGGTTATTGGATTGGAGGACGCTGGGGGACCTCTCTCATGAAGCGGTTTGGACAAGAGAAACACCTCCAGAAATTGGAACACTTAACCCTCGAATACGGCCGAGTTGGTATTTTCATTGCCGCCTTTTCACCCATCCCGTACAAGGTTCTGGGATGGATGGCCGGCATGGGCCAGATGGCCAAGAAACCCTTCATCATCGCTGGTTTTCTAGGCCGAAGTCTACGGTTTGGGCTTGAGGCCATCCTGATCGGTCTCTATGGCGATGCGGCGCTGGACGCCATGATGTGGTTCCTCGACCATGAAATCCTTCTCGCCGTCGTCTGCATTCTCGGAATTCTCATTTCATGGTATGCATGGCAGTGGTGGTCAAACATCGGCGAAGACGATGCGGCAACCGGTGCTTAATGCCCCATGAAGCCCTTCCACGGGAACGGTTATGAACAGGGCGTAGGTGGGCCAACTACCGCTCGCGTGGTGTAGCCAGGTCCATCATTACGGGTTTTCATCCCGTCGACCCGGGTTCGAATCCCGGCGCGAGCATCTTACCTCGGACAGGGCACTGCGTGGCATTATTATCCCCCAAAAAAAGGGTAAGTTTGCCGAGGGGCTACCGAAGAAGGTTCTTGAAATTGGCAACTTGATGACACATGAAAATTAAGAGGGGGCATCCGCTGGAAGCGTCATGGTCAACATTGGAGACACCGCCCCAGCCTTTACCCTCAGAGCCACCGACAAGCGAGAAGTCTCGCTTTCAGAATACGAAGGAAAGAAAACGATTCTCGTCTTCTATCCCGGAGCGTTCACCGGCGTGTGCGACAAAGAGATGTGTGCTTTCCAAGACAACATGGCCGCTTTGAATGCCGCCGACGCCACCGTGTTGGGCATCAGCGTAGATTCCCCCTGGGCAAACGCTGAGTTTGCTCGCAAGTACAACCTTGAATTCGAGCTCCTTTCCGACTTGAACCGAGAAGCCGTCAACGCCTACGATGCTGCCTTTGTCGGTCTTGGTGGCATTGATGGATACGTTTGTGCAAACCGAGTGGTCATCATCATCGACCAGTCTGGTGTCGTTCAATACCGATGGGTGGCCGAAAACCCCGGAGTTGAGCCCAACTACGGCGAAGTGGTCGAAGCGGCCAACGCCCTTTGATCTGAGCGTATCCCCATCATCAGGCCAAGGTACCATTGTTGTAATCTTCAATGGCTTGGTGAATTTCCTCGCGTGTGTTCATGACAAACGGACCGTATCGAGCGATGGGTTCCCCGAGTTCGGGACCACCGAGAATCAACAGTTCTACTCCATCGTCCTCGGCGGTCATGGAAACTGATTCACCGGGCGAGAGGAGGCCAAGACTGCCGTCATGGAGCGAACGCCCCTGAACCGTGAGCGAACCTCCAAAGACGTAGAGCATAACGTTGTGGCCTTGGTCGCAAGCATGCAAATAGGAAGCCCCCGGCTTCAACTTAAGATGGATGTAGGTGATGGGAATGACGGTATCGATGACTGCCGAGGTACCGAGGGCCTCACCAGCGATGACCTTCGCCCAAACCGTGCCGTCTTCATTCGTGACTTCAGGAATGTCTTCAGAAGGGATGTCTTGGTAGCGGGGTTCCATCATCTTGTCTTTGGCTGGTAGGTTAACCCAAATTTGGAAACCGTGCATCAAGCCCCCGTTCTCCATCATGTGGTCCTGGGGAAGTTCAGAGTGAATCACGCCTCGACCAGCCGTCATCCACTGGACATCGCCCGGGTTAAGGTCGCCGCTGTTTCCAGCAGAATCAGCGTGCATCATGCCGCCAGATAGCAGGTAAGTGACCGTTTCAAACCCTCGATGTGGATGACTGGGTGCGCCAACGGCCTCTCCGGGTCCGTAATCCACAGGGCCCATTTCGTCAAGCAAGAGAAACGGACTCATGAGGCGACCCATGGCAGCGGGTCGTCGGACTTTGAAACCGCCTCCTTCAAGGACGGTTCGAGTTGGTACAATGGCGTTGATTTTACGCTTCATTTCATCACCTCGTCGTCATGGACGTGAGCATCGCTTCAATGGTTTCTGGATTGGCTGATTTCTTTTTGTTCGTGACGAGGGAACGGCCGATGACCACGCACCCAAGGAAGGAAAATTGCATCCTCATGGCCATGATAACATGTTGACCGCCTCCACCTGAATGGGTGCCGAGGGCAACGGTTCGATCACGAAACAATCGTCGAAAATCATCTCCATCTCGGCTGAGCCAAGCGATAGCATTGTTCAGGACAGGTGGATAAGAACCGTTGTACTCAGGGGCAAAGACAAACCACGCATCACCTCGGTCAAGGGTGGCTACGAGTTCGGCGAGACCCGGGAGAACACCGGTCTCCTTCTCGCGTTTTACAGTGTAAATCGGAAAATCACAGGCGTTGAGCGATACGTGCTCAACCGTGTGGCCCATGTTGACGGCGTACCCTTCAACTTCTTGGGCCAACAATGCATTGCTCCCGTCAGAAGCATGAATGAACACAAGGTTCGCCATGGTGTGGCCACGGGCGCCACGGCTTTATGATTAGCAGTATCAAGCCAGCGACTCAAACAGCCTTGGTTTGACGTTTTTCAGCCGCCCGGTAGGCATCCATGAATCGGGCCATCCATTCCTCCCGTGGGAGTTCAGTATCACCTGCAATGACATCATGGTGAGCCTCCAGGTAATGTGGCATCATCTTCACGAGCATGGCCTGCCATGTATCTGCCTCAAACACAACGTCCCCGCAATCAATGCAAGTCATCGTGGGCATGGACTCCAACGCCCGTGGGCGATAATTGAAGTTATCCAAGCCAATGACCCCTCCTCGAAGCTCCTGATGGACAAGGCATTATAGGGCTTGGCGAGGGACAATCAATCATGTCTGAGGCCATGATTCTGGACCATGCTCAAGCGTGCGGAACGGATTTTCTCATCTATACCGGCCATTTTTGTGGATACTGTCGAGCCCTCAAGAACCTCCTCAAAGGCAAAGAATTGAGTTTCACAGAGTACAATTTCGATGAGCACGACGGCATGCGTCAGATTGTTGTTCAAGCGACGGGGCACAGAACCGTACCAGTTGTGTTTGACCTGCGGGGCGAACAACCGATGTTCATCGGTGGATTTGATGAAACCAACCGATACCTCAAGAAAAGGTCATGAGCCATTCTTTCAGTGCTTGATGGTGTTCAGTGGGAATCATGTGCCCTTTCGGATGTTCAATCAATTCAACGGCCCAGCCCGCTGATTCAAACAAATGAGCAATGGCCCACCCATCCTCTATTGGGACCCGAAGGTCCTTTTCACCGTGCATCCAGAACAGCCGTTTGTTCTCCAATTCACTCAACCTTAGACGGAGTTCCATTGGACGTACAAGCCGTGTACCCATGCAAACCACGCCCTGAATTCGGTCAGCGATGGGCAGTTGGAGCAGTTCCTGTGCCATGGCGCCGCCTTGGGAAAAACCACCCACGACCAAGGGGCCAAGGGGGGCTTCTTCAGCGACCAGTTTCTCAAGTTGTGAAAGGCTCGAATCAACGTCCATCAATTCTTTTCGAGAAAGCGACATGCGGCGTGTAACATCGGCTTCAAAATCCTCGTACCGCCACCACGTATACCCGCGATTTGGGTGAGGAAAACGGGCTTCAGGGACCAAGAGGGTCCATCCTTCAGGTAGAATTTTCTCTGCAAAAGGTCGCATCATTGATGCGTCGCCTGTCATCCCGTGCATCATAATGAGGGTGGGCAAGTCAACACCTCATAGCGTCCAAGAGCGAACAAGAGCTCCTGCAACCTTGAGGTGAACAAAGGAATCTTGACCCCGCAGAGTCACGGTTATGGAATGGTCTCCCGAGTTTGATGGAATGGTTCCAAATGAGCCCTTTTCGGTCGCTCCTGCGCCCCAAGCACGGGTGAGAGGTGAGGCCCCTTGGTGGTCTTTGATGCTCAGTGAACCTGAACCACCTTGCTGACTGATCTCAACGTCAAGATACCAAACCAAGGTATCCCAAGCTTCGTTTGGAGAGTAGCCTTCATCGAGGAAGGTGTCGTAAATCTCTTGATCGTTTTCCTCGTACAAATTATCGTGGATATCACCTGCACGATAGAAGAACACATCGCCAGTGTAGCCCGTTTTCTTTTGGTTGAGGTTCATCTCCAAATGATTGACTCCCTCGCTGTCCGTCCAAAGGAGGCTCTTGATGAACCCTTGACGGCCGCTGAAGACATAACTGAGTGTATGGTCTTCGGCCGATGTTGCTGAAACGGTGACTTCTCCGTTGTAGATGTTGTCAGTGGTGGCCGTCCAGTCTTGGCCAAGAAGCCTAAATTCCCATGAGTTGCCAACGGCCCAAGGGAAGTTGAACACCGCTTGGGGCTCACCGTTCTCGTAAACCGACAAGCCATCCATGGTGACCCTGCCCAAGAAAGGATTGTGATTGATGACCGCATGCCGTTGAGCTTCACCCTCTGACGAGATTCCAAGCATGAACAATCCATCGTCCGTTCGAACGTCGGCAACCACGAGGCGAGCACTGTCTTCACCGAACTCTGGCGTGATGAAAGTATACAACCACTGGTCGCCGATTTGCCAGTCCGGCAAGGCCAATTCATCTTCGGTTGTGTTTCCGATATCCCCGGAGGAAGAACCCCCTTCACTGATGCAGCCAGCAAGGCTGACGGTCATCATCAGCAAGGACAACACGTAAGCACGCATGGTGGGTCCTGTGGGACCTCTTTTGAAAGGCTAACGCTTGTTGAGGAACGTTGGCAGACTTCAAAGAAGGTTGTTCAGAAGGCCGTTTTCGGTCAACTTGCCAGTGCCCGCAAGAACCACGGCAACGATGGACATCAACTTGATGAGGATGTTCAAAGAAGGACCAGAGGTGTCCTTGAATGGGTCGCCGATGGTGTCGCCAATAACGGCGGCATCGTGAGCGGCGTCGCCCTTCTTGGCACCAGGAATGTGGTCTTGCTCAATGGCTTTCTTGGCGTTGTCCCAAGCGCCACCAGCGTTGGCCATGAAGAGCGCCATGAGCACTCCAGTGACCAGCGAACCAGCGAGCATTCCGCCGAGAGCAGCGGTACCAAGTCCCATTCCGATAACAATCGGCGCAAGGATGGCGACCACACCAGGCCCGACCATCTCTCGAAGGGCGGCCTTGGTGGAAATGTCAACACAGGTTTGTGAGTCTGGCTTGACGCCTTCTTTTCCTTCGAGGAGCCCTGGAATTTCCTTGAATTGACGGCGGATTTCAACGACCATGTCGCCAGCAGCCTTGCCGACGGAAGTCATGGTCATGGCGGCGACAACAAAGGGAAGGCCTCCACCAATCAACAGACCGATGACCACACGAGGAGTGGTCAAATCCAGAGCCACGCCACCAACAGCGGTGGTGTAAGCAGCAAAGAGAGCAAGGGCGGTCAAAGCAGCGGAGCCGATAGCGAAGCCCTTTCCGACGGCAGCAGTGGTGTTTCCAATCGAGTCAAGTTCGTCCGTGATGGCACGAACGTCATCTCCAAGTCCACTCATTTCTGCAATTCCACCGGCATTGTCCGCAACGGGGCCATAGGCGTCAACGGTCATGGTGACGCCAACAGTTGCGAGCATACCCATGGCAGCCATGGCAATGCAGTAGAGGCCGTAAGCATTCTCGGAACCGATGCTGGCACCAAACTCACTGGCACCGAGGATACCGCCTGCAATCAGGACAATGGGGACGAAGGTTGACATCATTCCCACAGAGAGGCCAGCGATAGCATTGGTAGCAGGCCCAGTCTTGGACATTTCACCAATGTGAGGGATGGCCCTGGTTTTGATGCCAAAGACGGGTTCGATTCCCGTGTAGTATTCGGTGACCAATCCGATAAGAATACCCACAATGCTTCCGAGAACAACAGCGTGCATGACGGCCATGTCAACGGCAATCAAATCCGCACTGATGGCACCGTAGCCACCAGCCCAAAAGAGAAGGGCGCCAATGAAGGTCGTGTTTCGTAGGGCGGCAGCAGGGTCGCTGCCGTTCTTGAGGAAGGCCATGGAGAAGACGCCGATGACGGAGGCGATGTAGCCAATCAAGCCGAGAAGAATAGGCATCATGACGTAATCTGGGGCGATATTCACGCCACCTACAGCATTGAATTCATTGGCGATGACCATGGCAGCGATGATGGAACCCACGAAAGATTCGAAAATATCAGCGCCCATTCCAGCGACGTCGCCAACGTTGTCGCCAACGTTGTCGGCAATAACACCGGGGTTTCGAGGATCGTCTTCTGGAATACCGGCTTCGACTTTACCCACGAGGTCAGCGCCGACGTCGGCGGCCTTGGTGTAGATTCCACCACCGACACGAGCGAAGAGAGCGATGGATGATGCACCCATACCAAATCCAGCGGCGGCTGAAATCACGTTCATGCCACCGTCGGCGTCGGTTTCACCAGCACCGAGCCAAAAAGCAACCAAGGAAATTCCGAGAAGGCCAAGACCGCCCACGGAGAGTCCCATAACGGCTCCACCGTTATACGATACAGCAAGAGCGCCTGCTTGACCATCGGACTTTGCGGCCATGGCAGTTCGACCGTTGGCCGAAGTTGCAGCTCGCATTCCTGAGAAGCCAGCAAGGACTGAGGTCAAAGCACCTGCAAAGAAAGCAAGGGTTGTCTCGATTTCACCGTCGTTCAGCCAGAAGAGCAAACCTCCGACAACGACACAGAACACAGCAAGGACGCGGTACTCTGCGAAAAGGAACGCCATGGCTCCTTTCTGAATTTCATCGGTAATATCGGCAACGGTTTCGTTGTCAATCTTCACTTTGTTCACTTGTTGGTAGAGCATGAACGCAATGGCCAGTCCAAGGGCCCCTGCGGCTGCCGAAATCAATGCAATGTTTTCCATCATCAATAAACACCTGTTGCCCCGGCCACTTGAGAACCCTTGATAAGCCGTTCCCACCAAAAATAACTCCTTCAGTAGGTTTTGAGGGGCCAGCATCCTCACCAAGCCCTTACCTGAAGAATTTGGGCAATCGTTCAAAGAGGAGGAACCACTGGAAGGAAGCATGAGCATAACAGCCGAGGAAATCCTCGCTGAGATTGGACCGGTGCAAGAGGTCCTCGATGCCCACGACGGAGTGGTCAATGTCCTCGATACCTCCGACGGTAACATCATGCTTTCACTTGATGGAGGTTGCAACGGGTGCTCATCAACACCGATGACCGCCATGCAAATTTACTACTCACTGAAGAAACTTGACCACGTGAACGATGTCATCTTTGTCAACGGAGAGCTTCCGGAGTACATGCGGACCTTCATCGACCAAAAGATGGCCAAAGAAGCGGCTGATGGAAACAACACCGAAGGGGATGAACCTCAAGGTGAAATTATCTGATCATTCCTCTTC
>Ga0208277_1000015_pt1 | contig 90508 bp, 77 predicted proteins | sample ETNtaG_5_FD_185782 | JGI IMG/M metagenome (GOLD analysis project Ga0208277, IMG submission 185782) | Marine microbial and viral communities from oxygen minimum zone, Eastern Pacific Ocean - ETNP201406SV205 (SPAdes) (version 2) | ecosystem: Environmental > Aquatic > Marine > Oceanic ...
ACTCTTTTCCGTCTGCTAAATCAGGACGCATCAGTATAGATCTGTTACCTAATGCTCTGGGACCTAGTTCACCATGTCCTTGATACCATCCAACAATTCTACCATCAGCAATATACTCAGCAACCTGTGTAATAGTTTTAGGTGATGGTCTCTCAGCAGGTGCTTCATCATCTTGCCAGAATGGGAATCCACTTCTATCAAATTCAGGTTGCTTCCACTGTCTTCTTAACCACTCAACTATACCAAGTGTTAGACCTTCATCAGCACAGTGTGGTATAATATTTAAGTTTGGTCTTACCTTTTTAATCTTAGAATTTACGATAGTATTGAGAGCAACCCCACCACTGTAGAGTATAGTGTCATTAGGTCTACTACTCTTTACGAAATGATTTACAAGAGTATCTTCTGTAACACTATGACAGAATTGAATTTGATCTAGTACCTTATGATCTTCTTCCTCACCTTGGTGTATTAAACGTTCAATATATTCTAGGTTCCATAGATCCCTTATACCTTCAATACCCATATCATAGGTATGACATTCTAATTTAGTTTTTTCTAAACACTCAGGTGTCAATCTACCATAGGCTTTTAATGCCATGACTTTACCTGCCATGTCATGTGGACTACCTTGTAACTTTAATATATGACCACCAAGATCCCCTAACACTCCACCAAAACTAGGTGCATCATTAGTAGTATATCTTTGAAATCTTTCATCACCATGATATGCAGTGAAGGTTATCTTATCATCACCAAATCCATCATACACAAAATTAACATCCGATTCAATACCAAGTGGCCATGCACTTAGCATATGAGCATAGTGATGATCTATTCTATAGATGGGACAGTCATACCCAATATCTCTGAAGACTGGTATTTCAATTTGTTCAAATAACTTCTTCTCGTCTGTCTGTATCCTTGGGTACATATGACAGTCTAATACTATACCAATAGCATCAACGTCTTTAGGATCAAAAGTCTCTCCAGTTCTACAATATGAATAACGCTCTAGACTATGTGCCCACGATGTTAAATCCTGTGGTGCATAATGCTTTTGTTGCAAATCTCTTTCATGTTTATAGTACCATACCTTATCATCAACAGTATAAGTGATACTACTATCATGGTCACATAATCTTAATCCTAAGAAGTTCATAATGTAGTCAATCCTAATTTTATTTAGACACAAAAAAAAGACCCCCGAAGGAGTCTCTTTTTTAATCTTATGTGATGGATCACATGAGGTTTGTAACTTGTACACGTCTGTAGTACTTGTTAGTATTAGCAGTAAGTGCGCCAGATCCTTGTGTAAGACCTTGTGAGAATGGGTTTGAAACCATGCCGTAACGAGTCTTGAATCCAATTTTTGGTTGGAAGGTATCAGGATTGATCGCTCTGACTTGCTGTAGAGGAACGTAAGGACAATAGAATAGTCCAGCGTCATAAGGAGAAGTACCTTTGTATCCAGCAACGTAGAAGTGCTTATCAGCAACGTTAGCAGAATATGGGTCAACGTAAACCTTAATGCGTCCGTTAAGAGTACCAACGAATGTTGAAGAAGTGTCATCAACAGATGTTAGACTGTTATTACCATTAAGAGCAGGAGCGTAGTCAAGAACACCAGCCATGCCTAGAGCAGAAGCAACGTCTGCGGAGCAGATCATTATGTTGCCCTTCCCGCGACGAGTCTCTTGTCCGATAGCGTTTGCATCTCTTTCAATCTGGAATAGAAGTCCTTTGAATTTCTCAACAGACCATCTACCATTTGAGTCAACGTCTAGGTCAAAGATTCCGTCTGTTGCGGTATCATTGATAGCACCTTTAACAGCGTTAACGTAGATTGTACGAACAACTTCACGGTTGATTTCAGCAAGAATTTCAGTTGAAAGAATATTGCTAAGTTCCTGTTCAGCATCCAAACCATGAATTGCCTTAAGGTCTTGAGCAAGTTCTAAACTGTACTCTGCTTTCAAAGCACGAGACTTTGCAGTCACCGTTACTTTCTCAATGGCGAAGCCCATTTCGCGGAACTCAGTTCCAGACTCACCTAAAGCTTCAGCACTTGCTGTTGCTAATCCTTGAGCATCACCTGTTAACTCGTAAGTTCCTGGTGAACCGTCGTTAAGAACGGCAGGGTTAGTACCCTCAGCGTCGTTGTTAGCAGAGCTAGAAGCGCCTGGATCATAGGAGGTTCCTGAACCACCAGATTGACCAGCGTTTGGCTCGTTGAAGAATGCTTCTCTGTATGCTGCATTCTGAGGGTCTCTTTGTGTACCGTAGTTAGTACGCATTGCGAAGATAAGTCCAGTTGGACCTGTCATTGGTTGAACGCCAGCAATGTCATAAGCAATAAGCTTAGGCATTGAACGACGAATCAAACTAATGAGTACAGGGTCAAAACCAGCAACAGGACCTGTTGCAGTAGCACCAGCACCGAATCCGCCTGTTCCAGCAGAGTTAGTTGGGGCTTCTGTTAGCATCTGCGACTCTTCGCGAGCAGCAAATTCTTGGTTCTCAAGAAGTTGTGCGACAACTCCACGCTTGTGAGAGTCTTCTATCTTTGGAAGACTATCGTGCTCAAGTACGGGTGCCCACTTCTCTTGTAATTGTTTTAGATCAGCCATTTTAATTCCTTAAAATTGTTTTTAGAAAAGTAGTGTTTACAAAATCATGCTTAATTAGTCCAACGGCTCAGGGCATCAACATAAGCTCCCATCACGCCTTCTGGTTTGGACTCTTCTACTAGGGGTTCTGAGTCTACACTTGGGTCACTAGTAGATGTAACTACAGTTTCCTTTTTGTTAGTGAAGTAAGATTCCTTAATAGTTGTGATCTTCTTACGAAAATCATCCTCACTCTCAAACTCAACACCCTCAGAAAGTTCGCTTAGCTTCTCTTTCTGTGTCTCACTGAGACCTAGAGCACACTCTGTCACAATTTCCATTTTAGTAAAGGCACCAACTTTCTTATTCAAAGAAACGTTAGCTTCAATTTGCTCGTTGAGTTTTCCTTCCATTTCATCTAATTGCTCAACCATACCGTCTAGGAGGTTGAACTTCTCTTCGGGTACACCAACATGGTGTTCCACGAATAGATCTTTAAGACCAGTCATGAATGACTCTGCAATCTCGTTTTTAACACCATGCTCAATAGCAAGGGCGTTTTCTTCTGCCCACTGCTTTGCAGCATACGAGATGTAGTCGTCAACCTTCTCGGCCAATTCTGTTTTGATTGCTTCCACTTGTTCGGTAAGTGCAGCTTCAAATGCTTCTTGTAGTGATGCTTTCTCTTTAGTAACGCGAGAATTAACAGCAGCTTCAAAAATAGTAACTGCTTTGTCTCTAAACTCTTCGCTTAGTTCTTCACCAGCGACAAGAGCGTTAACATCTTCAGTAAAGTCGTACTCGGCTTCAGGGGTTTCTTCTTGGATCGCTTCGCCATCTGTCTCCTTAGAGTCAAAGATTTTTCCTGAGAGTCCAGCACTTACGTTACCAGATCCTGCATCAGATCCCTTCGTTTTAATTGAAGAGTCTTTAGTTGCACCAACAGGTGCGGCAGCCTTAGCACCGAGGTTATCTGTACCTTCGGGGTTAGACTTGTTATCTGATCCACCGATGTCGGAATGTTTCGCACCAGAGGTATCAATTTTTTCACCAGAGGTTGCCCCCTTCTTTATGGCGGCAACACCAGTCGCTGCGTCTTCGTTGACAGCAGTTTCTGACATTGAAGCCTCAAATTCTGTGTCGCGGGTTTCGGACATTTGTGGTTCTCCTGAGTTCAGCATTTGCTTTTATCTAAGATTATTTATACTTTATAATGTTTGTAAAAAGGATTTGAACGCGGAAATCTTGCGTTCTTGGATGTTGACGAGAGTAGCTGCATCAAGTTCTTTCTTAATTTCAGCTATTTTGGACTCTTTAATGACTCCGTTATCCCACACCCACTCTTTACCTTCCATGATTCCATCCACAAATGCGTCTGGAGCTGATGGATCTGCTACAATATCAGCAGCGGTTGCCAACATGAAGTCATCCTGTATGATGTTCATGTTATTTTCTCTACGGATGGATCCCATACCGCGAGATGATACACCTAGTTTTACACCTTCATCAAGTAGGTTTTTAGCGATAGATCCCATTGGTGTATCCATGATCTTCGCTCTACCGATGAAATTAGATCCCTCTTGTTTAAGAGAATTGATCTTGTGTGACACACGATCTAAGTTGATGGAAGGACCATCAGGGTGACCGAGTTCTCCAAGAGCTCTTCCTTTAGTAATGAAAGACTCTTCGTATTTAGCAACTTCCCTACCAAGGGTTTCCACGGGATAGTATCTCCCGTTTCTATTCTTGATGTTACCTTGCAAGAAGACACCCTCAATGTAGTGTGCTTTCTTACCGTTTTTTTCTTCGGTAATAAATTCTACCTGATTGATTTCTTCAGCTATTAGCTTCATCATTCGTCTCCTCTTCTGGGGTAGTTTCTGTTTCAGCAGATGCTTCTGGTTCTACACTTGAAGGTGTACCAGGAGCTTCATCCTCTGGTGGTTCATGGGGTTGACGTTCGCCAGGATCGTAGTCCTTAACTTGGTTAGTCCCATCAGGCAGAGTAGCACTTAACTCATCAGCAGCAGCTTGACCAGTTTGTGCAGGATCGTAACCCCACTTCTGTGCCCAGTCTGCCTTAGTTGCTTGTACTAAGTCATAAGATGCAGCAGATAAAGCAGTATTAGTTTGATCCAATGCAGCTGCTTTATCATCAGCAAAAATCTTATTCACTATGTCAGTTGCTATTTCTGATGCCATAATATGTATCTATGTATAGTACTATTTAGAAAGTTCCGCGCTTCGCATCTTCAGCACTAAGATCTTTGTCGTTAAATAACGGTTTTTGTTCTTGTGCAGGAGCTGCTCCACCAGCAGGATCCATTCCCCCACCAGCAGCGGCCATCATTGCTTCTTCAGCAGGATCAACGATCTTACCTTCTGCCATTTCTTCTTCAATCTGTTTATCTATTTCTTTAATTTCTACGTCAGTTTGCTTAAGAACCTGACGACGTACGTAATCTATTGAGAAGTATTTGCCTACGAATGGATCAATTGTGTTAACCAGATTCATTCTTTCATTGCGGATCTCAGTCTCCTTCAGTTCGTTGAAGTAACTATCAGCGATATAATCTATCTGAATGTTCTCCTTCATGTCATCCCATTCTTCAATGGAGATGATACCCTTAAGAATTAACTGAGTTTTCAAAAGATCCATGAATAGTTCACCGAATCTCTTGCGTAAACGTGCAATGAATTTCTGGAATTTAACTTCGTCTCGTGTTATCTCTGCTGCGCGACCAATGTTAAATGTAGTTTCTGTTTCTAATCTAGAAGTTGGAACGTTAAGTGCTTTGTATAATTTCTTCTGGAAGTACTTAACATCTTCTAACTCACCTAAGTTCTGACCACCTGGTAAAGTTGTAATCTCAGTTCCTCTACCACCTTCACGTCTAGGTAACCAGAAATCTTCTAGCATAGACATGAACTTCTTGTCATCTCTTATCTCACCAGTTGCTGCATCATATACTAACTTGTTACGGTATCTACCCATAACTTCACGGAGGTATTGCTCCGCTTTTTGCTTAGGTAAGTTACCTACATCAATGTAGAAAATTCTTCTTTCTGGTGCTCTTGATAATCTGTAGATAACAAGAGAGTCTTCAATCATGCGGAGTTGGTTTACCGCTTTAATTGCTTTATGTAAATGAGACAGTACCATGTTCTTATTCAGATCCATGATACCTGAGTGAACATAAGTAACAGAATCAGGAGAAATCTTCAGTCCTTGATTACCTGTTTGCTTAAGTCCCTTTGGATTGTATAGGAAATAATCTACTTGTTTCTGAGTTAGAGCATCATTTAATTCTACTGGTGCTCCAGAACGGATCTTATTAGCACCGTCTATCTCAGTAACCTTTCTAATCTTGCGAGGGTCAATATATCTAATGTCAACCAGACCCTTCTTTGGTTGCTTAGGATCAATTACCTTATGATAAAAAAGTCTTCCGTCCACATACCAGCGGCGAAAGATCTCATAACTTCTATTGTCAAAATCTAAAAGTCTTAGAATCGTATCAAACTCTTCTCTAATTAACTTCTTGATTTTTTCTGATTGCTTTAAATTTGATAGTTCAACTGCTACTGGTACTGCGTCAAAGTTCCCACATATTGTTTCGTTAACCACATCATCTACAGCAGAGTCACACTCTGGTTGTAGAATCATATCACGATAACGTCCAATTAACTCATACTCATTACGAACAGTGCCATCTATATCTACGGTGTAGCCAAAGTGGGATCCCCCTACGACTGGATACGATCCGTCTAGGTGATCCTTTTGAACGAAAGAAGGCCCCTTTGGAGCCTTCTTCGCTCTTTCTATGGAAAAACCGAATAGTTGTGACATCACTTATGCTCTATTATGTAAGTATTTAGGTACTTACGCAGACCCTATCTTAGGCGACTACGCCATCAGGGATTGCTTGCCAGTACTGAACCTGAAGTTCTACGGTGAATTCTTCAACAGCATCGTTGCTTCCGAAGTCCAAATCAATCGCCGAAACGTTGCTTGGGAATACATCTGTAAACTTATAAGATCTCAAGATGCTTGCCTTCTCTCCAGAAGATGCATCGCGAGATAGTTGGTGAACAAACATATCTGCAAAATATCCTGTAGCATCAGACTCATCGCCAAGTCCAGAGACCTGTGTGATGTTTTCATTAGCGGCTTGAATCTTTTCTACCCATACCTCAAATGCGTTGCGGAGTGCGAACTTACTGTCATTCATAACAGTAATTGTCCAAGGTTCAAAAGTCCTGTCTCCAGCGATCTTTAGAACACGTCCTCTAAAAGGAACCTCAACGATACCCATTTGACTGGAAGGTAAGTTCGCTGCGCGAACAGTGTACTTACCTAACTGTTGTAATCCAGTACCGTTTGCAATCACCTGAGAAGGGAAGGCAAGGTCAATCTGAAATAGATTGGGTCTCGCAAAATCCGAAACTACGCTTGACTTAAATGAGTCAATAGTGCCTCTTACTGCCATTTTCTCTTTCTCCTGATGTTATTATTATTTAGACTAAGAAGCAATTTCAGAGAAGGCTACGCCCGTTCTGGTTGCTGTGAAGGTCAATGTAATGTAGTTGATAGTACGTGTTGGCTTAACGTATATCTCAGCGTAGAACTCACCACGATCAACAGAATCAGGAGGGTTATTCTCTTCGTCACACTTAACCAAGAAATCGGTGACCCCACGACGGCCTTGGACATCGCGTAAATAAGGTTCAACGATATTACGGAAGAGTGACCTTGAAGTCTCATCGTTCTGCTCAAATAGTTGTTGCTTTGCAGCACTACTTATAACTCTTTCCATTGTAAGGAAGAGACGGCGAACGTTAATTCTGTCAAAGGCAGACTGGTAACCAAGTGCAGTCTTATCACCGAATAGGATAATACCTTGTCCAGGGAATGAGACGATTGGGTTAACTCTTTCTGCGTACAACTTATCGCGTTGATCTTTGTTAGGAGAGTAAGCAAGTTTAATTGCATTACGTAGAACACCACGAGAGAAACCAGCAGGTGAATACCAAGGATCTTGGTTGATACCTGTTTCTAGGCAGAGTCCAGCAGTGTCTCCATTGCAAGGAATGTAACGATAAACATCATTGTACTTGTCATAGACGTACTTGTAACCTGCGTCTAGAACAGCATAAGATGTAGAACCAATTTTATTAAAATAGGTTAGGATGCGTTCTGTAATCGTATCAGCATTTGATTGACCAATAACATCAGTTCTCTGTGGAGAGAAGAATGCTAGGCAATCCTTACGTGTATTAACGATTTGAAGAATAGCATTTGCTTTTGCTACAGCAGCATCAGTAGTTTCTCCTTGAGGACCACTAAGGATGTAATCAACTTGTAATGATTCTGCATCAGATACTAAGTTGTATGCTGTACTAAAGTTTGCTGAAGTGTTAGAATAGTCATCTGCACCACCAGCGAATTTATACTGAAGTGAAGAACCTTCAAATCCACCAACGTGCTCACGTCCACTTGGTTCTGAAATAACAGGACCAGCAGATTGGATTAAGTTGAATGAACGGTTTGCAGCAGCATTACCCCAGTCACCTGAAGAAGCAGCAGCACCTACTGTAAATGTATCAGCAGGATGTGAACCCCAATAGATGTAAGAAGAAGTCTGCTTAAGAACATTACCGTAGTAGTTGTTCTCTCCGACTGTGCTCTTAGCATCAGTTGCTTTAGATACTGAGATGAACTTCTCTAGAAGTGTATTAGGTGTTCCACTTAGAGCACCATCACCATCAAGAACGATGACGTGAAGCTCGTCACGATATCCACCTTTGTCAGTTGTATAGAGTGAAGTTGCTGGACGTGGTGCAATAGATACCCACTTTTTACCAGGAAGATACTCACGCTCAGGATACTCATCTCTTACTGCACTTATAGTAGCAGTAGCAGAGTTGTCATCTGAAATTGTATTAGTTGCAGCGAATGCACCAGAGTCTTTGGCAAGTGCAACTTGTAGTTCACGAGTAACACTATCAATAGAACCTGTAACAGTACCCTGTGTCAATACCATTGTGCTATCAATGATACCAGTAATACCAGCACCAGGAATTGCAATCTCAGCAATACGATCTGTTGGATTCCATGCAAGAATAGTAATCGTCTGAGGTGAACCACCAATTTCAATAGTGGAAGCAGTTACTGTACCTTCAAAGGCCCAAATAACAGCACCGTCAGTAACGTTACCAGACGTATGGGTAGGAGCAGTAGCACCAGCAGTACCAGCATTTTGAGCAACGTAAGACTTACCACCGTTACTAACTCTAGCGTACTGACTATAGTATGAACCTTGTGACCATGCATCATGCACTACAGGAGTGAAATCACCTGTTACGTCTGTTTCAATTTGAAGTTTGATTGTATAGCGGAAAACCTTACCAGATTTACCACCGTTAGAAACACCAGCACCTTTAACAAACTCATACTCGTTACCAGATGAGGGAGCAGTAATTGTTGCGATCTGATCAGCACCAGCGTCGGTTAAAAATACTCTTAGTGAGTTTCCATAAGCACCTGGAGTTTGTGTTCCAATCTTCCAGTTGTTTGTTTGACCAGTCTCATATGTGGTCTCGTAGTCTTGTAAATTCTTGATCTTAACAGCAGCTGCATTGCTAACCGCATTTTTCAAGTTTGTTGCATCTGCACGGATGGTTTTTAGTGTGCCTCCGTAGCTTAAGAATTGAGCGGCTGTGAACCAGTACTCGTAATTACTGTCGTTTGGTTTGCCATAGGTGGAGATCAGAGTCCTTTCGTTGTTTACATCAACGATTTGCTCTACTGGACCTCTTTCAAATGGGGCAGCAATCGCACCAATGTTAGCCAGTGATACTGTGCTAACTGTAGTGAAGTCGCGCTCCCTAATAACGACACCTGGCGATAGTTGTGACGCTGCCATGTGATAACTCCTTATAAAGAATACTATATCAGTTTTCTGAAATTATTTATAATTTTCAACTACTGAGTTTCAGCGATACTCCCACATATAAGCACGATCTCCGTATTCATCAGTGTGCCAAACATCTCCATCCGCATCTACAAATGTTTCATCCGCACTCCCATCATCTATAAATCCGAATGGTGCCATGTCCTGTTCTATATTTTCTTTCTGGTCATCATAAATTCTTTGACGGACATCATTGTCATTCATCTCTCTGAAATATGGTTGTAATGCCAACCATGCAAATATCACCAAAGTCATTGCCAGGTCATCGTTGCAACCATCTTCTGCTTCAAATGACTTACCCTTTTGAATGAATGTAGTAAGTTCTGAAATTATGTCATAGTCTGCTATTAGGAGTTTATCTTCTTCTATCAATGCTTTTAGATTAGAACATCCTACCTGTTTAACAGTGGTGCTCATCTTAACTCCCATCTGAGTTTTATTACCTGAGAATCCCTGACCAACAACTTGACCTGCTCTACCTCTCATGGATGCCATAAGAAGATTATCATATTCCAAATCAAAATGTATGATGTCAGCAACCTGTCCACCCACATCATTAATCTCTACTAAAACAAATGCATGATTATAGTTAGCAGCAGTTTGTACTATGATGTTAGGAAATAATAGAGGTTTTATAGTATTGTTTCTATACTTGGCAACCAGTTTATATGGGAACGTAGTAGTATCTACAACTGTGAATGCAGAATAGTCATGAGACACACCTCTGGCCACATCAACTGCTATGACATACTGATGATCTTTAATTGCTTCTTCATATATGTCTAGTCCCGCATTAGATGTTATTGCTTCATCGTATGCTAATACTTTTAATTTAGATGGAGCTATAAGAGTATCAACAGATCCTAAGAATTCACATTCAAACTCAACTTTGAACTGTTGTTCTGATGTGTTCCTAATTGTCTGCTCTCTCCATGCAGCATCTCTACCAGGTATCTCCGACCAATGCACTTCAGTATTTACATACTCATTTTTACCACGTTCTGAATCGTGCCACAACTTGTAGAACATATTCATACCATGTGGTGTGGATATGATTATAACTTTAGTTTTCTTACCAGATGAAATGGTAGGATATACAGAGGAGAAGAACTCATCTGCGATATGAGTTGGAACGAACGCGAACTCATCTAGGAATATAACGTTAAATGACATACCACGAACAGCACTACTAGATGTAGATGCTGCCATGATCTTAGAACCATTCTCTAATTCTAGACTACCTCGGTTCCAGTTTACGACCCCTTGCTGGAGCCATTTCGGTAAGTGTTCGTACGATTTTTGTAACCTCCCCAACATTTCCCGCGACGTTGCCGCTTTGTTGGCGAGGATCGCGACGTTAACCTCTTCATTAAATAATACGTACCATAGAAGGTAACTCGTAACAATAGTGGACTTCCCAGATTGCCTGGGTAGTTTTGCAATGTTGAATCTGTGCTCATGAAATTTATTCACCATCTCCTCTTGAAAAGGATACATGTTAAAAGGTACAAGACCCTCATCAAGAGAAACAATTTGAACATACTCACGAATGAAGTATGCAGGGTTGCCAGCACATTTTAAAAATTCAGCAACCTGTTCTTTGGTAAAATTCTGAGCGACATTAGATCGCTTCAGATTGGGATTACCTAAGTAAATATCATTTGGGGCGGTTGCCATTAGCTTAAAGGATAAGGTCTTTCGTTTGGTAGTTCTTGTTCAGCATGTGCAAGCATATCTTCTTCTTGCCCAGGAGTGAACTGAAATACTGCACTGAATCTTGCTACACCACCGTGCTGACGGTTAGGAGCTTTACCTCCATGTGGTATTGATCCAGGAAAAATTACTACTCTACCAGGTTTGGGTACTACACAATCAGTAACCTCACCATCTCTAACAAATACTGTTTCTCCACCCCAAGATTCGCACCACTCGGTAAGTGGATATACCATGAAACTTAATGAGTCTTCAGACTCACCGTCATGGTGTAGATTAGGAGAATCTCCAAATCTGAAACAATTATATACTACTCTATGAAAAGGAGGGACTGGTATACCAGATCTCTCTTGAAATGCTTGTGCACAAAATACATCAAACTCTCCAAAGTTAGGTTGGTCTATAACCTTACCTAAAGAATATGTATTTAAACTTTGTGATGGATCGTCAAAAATCAATTGCCATCCATCAAAGTGAATGAAGTATTCCTCCATCTGTTCCACTTCACGCTTGGTGAACAGGTCATCTATAATCATGACCTGCTCTCGCTTCATAATTTGCATTGGAATTACTTCTTAAGTTTCTTACAACCAAACTTAAGTATAGCACCTGCTGCTACTACACCTACTACTATTCCTATACCAACTCCCCAACCGATACCTTGTGGTTCTGGTTCAATAAGTTCCTGTAAGGCAGGTACTTCCTGAATCATCTGTTGTGCTTCTTTTGGTAAGGGAAGATCTTTAAATGCGCTTTCCATTGTTAGGACTCAATTAGTGTACCGTGAGCACGACGTATCTCACGTAATGATTCAAAGTCTTTCTGCTTGGTTCCACCATCGTAGGCCCATGCATAACCTTCATCAATCATTTTTTCGTTAAGGGACAATTGTTCATCCCCAATATATAGCCACCCAAGAAGCCTGCCATACTTCCCAACGCCGCCGTGAAGCTCAGTACGAACAATGAGCTCATCATCGCCAGCCAAAACATCTTCCAGTTTTTCTTTGAGCCAGTTTGTTGCATGAATCCCCAGTTCCTTTTCTTCTAGGTCTCGCGTACGTTTCTCTGGTGTATCTACTCCAGCTACTCTGACACGTTCTTTTTTAAATAAGTCAAATCCAAGATCAATGGTGACATCTATAGTGTCTCCGTCAAGGACTTTATCAACTGTTACTACTCGGAAGTTGTAACAACTCTTCCGACTTGGCGGAACCATCGCTCCCATATTCTAACTCCATTAGTGATCTATTTATCATATCTTCAATTGGCTCTCTTTCCTTCTCCTGCTTCCACTGCTTGAGTTTATTTACTATACTTTCAAGCTGATAAAATTCTCTGGCAGACTCACTCGGTATGGGAGTCGTTGCTATCAGAGATGTCATTAGGAGTGTGGGTATCATAAGTAAAGATCCAATATATTAGATACCCTACTCCACCGAGTAACGTACCTAGCATAATATTTATAGACCAAATAACATCATTCATTAATAGAGATTCTCCTCTTGTTCTGTTAATAGTGTTAGATCTGATGTTGGTAAAGCAACACATGTTAGGACATAACCTTCTTCAAGTTGGTCATCATCCAGAAAGGATTGCTCCTCTTGGTCTACTGTACCTGACTCAATTTTCATAGCACATGATGAACATGCACCTGCACGACATGATGAAGGATGATCTAGACCTGCTTCTTCTAAACCCTCTAGTATACTAGTTTCTTCACCACATTCAAATGATTCTGTGGTTCCGTCAGGTGCTTTAAGAGTTATAGTAGCCATAATTATTTTACAAGGCCATGTATTTATTACTACAGCGGAGGGTACTCAGATTCAATGTCAACTTCCACATCAATATGAGGATCAAATTGTTTTGCTAACCTCTCTACTTGTTTTCTATCAAGACCTGCAAGTGCTCTAGAATTATCTAAACACTTGTAAATACATTCTCTATCAGAAATGGGTGGCTTCTTTGGCCACCCTTGATGATCTACTTCACCTCCAGCACTTGCTTCTAAATGAGAAAGGTCTTGTTTCTCAGAGGGGTTAGTATAATTATGTGTTTCAGGAGACATGTACTACGCCTTTCATACCAGCACCAGCATGAGGTTCACATTGAAACTCATAATCTCCTGCTTTGTCAAAAGTAACTGGAATCTGTTCACCACTCATAAATGCTAAATCAGGATGTGATATCTCTGGATTGTCTAGGAATACTATATTATGAGGTGGTAGATCTCCATTAAGAAAGGTGACCGTATCTCCTACTGAGACCGTCACCTCGTTTGGTTCAAAGACTAAGTTACCTCCTGCACCCATTTGTATAGTTTCAGCAGCATATGCTTGTGCTGCTAGTGTCATGGATAGGAATAATGCAGATACCATTAAGGTTAATCTGCTCATCCACCACATGATTTCATGTTTGTGTTTAGTAATAGTAGTCATGATCTTGTAGCATAGTCAATAAAATGAGGATGCTCCCTTAAATATGGGACATCCTCTTTGCTGTGTTCTATTGCTTCATATGCGTCAGTCGCATACTCACAAATTTCTAAATGATGCTGTTCCGTATCGTGGTAACCTACGGTGTAATGAGTCAGGGGCATGATTGTTTCAATCCCATACTGCATATATTTATCCGACCAATGAGTAGAAATTACTAAGATGTCCTGACTCAAAGACCTGGTACAAATCTCTGATATTTTTGTACGTGAGGGATAACATCTCTCTCAACTCTATCAACTATATCATCTATTATATCAACGTCAATATCCATGAAAGGTGGAATGATACCAAGGATTCTCAGGAGTCCATCTACAAACAATGCTAATACAGTGAACCCTAATATCATGCTAATGATAGTAGCATCACGGTTGTGCTTTGCCATAGAGATGCGATCAATTTCTTGTGCTTCTTCAACAGCAGCACGAATCATCTGGTCAACTTCTGTCTTGGTATAGAAATCCCCTAGAATGGGTATGTCGTGTCTATCTGGTGTCATGTTATATCTATCCGTTCACAGTATACCACAAGGTATAGATGTTGTCAATTCATCTCATGAAGGTGCTTTCCTGATGATGCACGTTTTCCATCGTGCTGATCTTTTTCCCGTTCAAGATCCTGGATCTTTTGCAGCATCTGCTGTTTCTTTTCAATGTTCTCCAGTTTCTTTTGTAATTCTTTTACTTCGTCGTTAATAGACATGGGTTCGTTTTTGGTAGAGATCCCCCAACTGAGACCAGCAATCCCTGCCACGATTATAATCAATCGTGCGAATCCAGTGATTGCTAACACCAACATCAATTTTCTGTTCATTATATAGGTGAGTTATCTACTTGTTGTAATGATAACTTGGTTTGTTGGTCTTCTTCGGTAACTTGCCACTACGCACCTTCGTTCCAGATGTTTCTCCAGAAGATGATGGGTGTTTTCCTGCTTTGGACTTTCCTAATGATATGGACTTACCAGGCTTTTTAGATTCTGTATCGTGCAGTTTTGCTGGTTTGTTCTTATCTTTTGTAATAACTGATTCTTGGCCATGCTTCCGTCCTAGTCGTCGCATGACTTTACCAAAGCGACGCTTGGACATCTTATCGGGTTTGGAGGTTTGGTATGATACTTCACGACCTTTTTTACCATCGCCGTACTTGTATTCACCTACACCTTTCTTGTGACCAATGCCTTTCTTTTTGAGATCTTTCTCTAGAGCGCGGCGTTTCTCACGGTTCTTTTTTTCAGAGTCCCCTCTATCAGCAGAAATATTTCCTGTTACTGAGGTCTTTGATTTATGAAGCATACGAGAGGTTGGGTTGCCCTCCATAAACTGAGCAAAGGTCTTACCTTCTTTGTTGAGCTTTCGCTTCTCAATTTTCTTTTTCTGCCAAGAGTCAAGTGCGTCTACTGGACGACCTCCCTTAGCTAGAACTGATGCTTTATGCTTCTTAAATGCATCAGCGGATTTAGCAGCCTTTGCTTTCTTAGCATCAGAAGATGCTTTTTGTTTTGCAACGTTTGCTTTTGATTGACGGTCAATACGTTCAGCAGGAGTTTCCTCCTTAAGATGATCAGTACTCATGTTAACCTCCTACTACTTGGACTTCTTCAACTACAATAGCATTACCTGTTACTACGATCTTAACGCAACGTTTTACTTTTGCTTGACCGCCAGATGCATATGTGTAGTCACCTGATGCTGCTTGTGAATCAATATCAGTTGTTATAGTTGCACCAGTAGTAGCAGTAATTTTCTTACCAACTGTACCAGCACTTAAAAAACCAGCATGTATTGCAGGAGCAGTACCATCATCTATCACAGCGATGAAGTCATCAACTGAGAATGGATGCGTATCTCGCGACATGTTTTCTTGCAGGTTGTTACCTAATGTATAGACTGCTGTAGCAGCATCGGTTCCTTTAACTACTTTCGCAGTACCAGGTTTGCCACCTCTCACCAGTAGAGATTCATTATCTATTAAAGTTATAGCAGGTCCGCCATTAAATGATACCGTAGCATCTCCAGCATTTGCTATGACTCTAAAATAGCCAGTTTGTACAACTTGATATTCAGTAGCACCTGCGGCCACTGCGTTTGTACTTAGAACATTTAGGACTGTCATTGTCGTGTCGTGTTTAATCCTTATTATTTATGTTGTTTTGTTGCTTCAATAATTTTTGAAGTTCAGTAGTGCTACCTACAAACATTGCATTTGTAACATTAGTTGGACCTTTTCTTTCTTCCTTATCAAGTTCTTTCATCTTACCTTGAAGATCAATTAACTTGTCTGCTACATCCCCGACTGACTTAATGAGTTGACCTGCAACCTCATAAGCACGTGGATGATCGCTTGCTCGTGCCACATCAAGTATACCATCTACTGCCTCCTGCCCTTTCATAACTAAGTTATGTAGTTGAGCACGAGAAACTTCATAATCCTGTTGTATCTCAGGATTATCTGTTAGTTTAGTTATTTCCTTCTTTTTCTCAACATGCTTTTGTAACTCAGATGGTTCATTACCAAAGACTTCATTCAACCCATCAAAGGTGCTCATAATTAAATTGCCTCATCTTGACCGCTAGTAGGATTACGTTTCTTACCGTCACCAAAATCCTCCCATGTTTCACCGAATCCAAAATCGTCATCTGCATCAGCAGTAACAGGATCTGGTTGTACAGTGTAACGAACTTCTCTTGGTGCAGTACCAACCTTGGTGCTGGTATAAGAATCTGTAATAACCTTTTTGATTGTAGAAGATTCTGTAACAGGACCGTAGATGTAAGTCTTAGCAGTAAAACTTAAAGTGTAAATGATTGCGCGACGAGTGGCAAAATTGCCCTCATACTCATCATCATAGTCAATATTATTAATAACGACAGGAACATCCTTTGTTTCGTTGAGTCCTGGAACCAACTTGAGGGGTAGGTTATAACTTGGCTGGAAGTAAGGTAAAATTTGTTCCAGAATTTCAAGGCCGTCATCTTGCGTTTTAGAAATAATTGCTAACTCAAATCCTACACTATAAGGAACTGGCATATATGCCACCTTACTCTTATCTGAAGTACTTGTTACCGTTATCTTCTGAGTAGGACTAACCTTTCTTGCAGGGTCATAATCAATACTAGTTATCTCAAATGAGATTCTAGGAAGAGTAATACCTACTCTTTTGTTTGTTGGATCAGGAGTCTGTTCCAAACGTGCTAAAAACTTTTGCTTTGGACCATAAGCAAGAGGTACTTTCATAACCTCACTGCCTTGTTTGATCTCTATATTATTAAACAGAGTACCAAATCCAACAACGGTCTTTCTAAAGACTTCGTGATAGTGATATTTTCCTAGCATTAGATTGTTAAGTCAGTAGTAGAACCGATGGATCCAAATGGATTACCTTCGGAGAAATCAATAATGTCATCGTCAGCTGTCTCAAATGAGTAGTTCTGATCAACTTCACTGTTAGTATTATCTATCGTATTAAAGGATTCAGGACTCCAGAGAGCACCAGATGTTTGACCTTTAATGTTTTCTCCAGTATTAAATGTACCTGTACGATTTATAACCTGAAGCGTTCTAGTACCAGCATCCCAAGATTTAACCTCTGCCTGTGTATCCTTCGGTGAATTACCAAAGGTAACCGTTGGTGCAGAAGTATATCCAGTACCAGCAGTATTTATGGTAACTCCAGTTACCAATCCACCAGCAGATATTACAGCAGTACCAGCAGCACCAGATCCTCCACCACCACTGAATGTTACAGTAGGAGCAGAAGTATAATACTCACCACCATCAGTAATGGTAATACTGTCAACACCATCACCAGATATAGTAGAAGTTCCAATGGCAGTATTAAGATCCCCAATAACAATTTCACCAACTGTAAAAGCACCAGTCCCACCAGTACCCATGACAAACGCCGTGGAGTTACTAAAGGCGTATTCAATAGCATCAATGTCAGCGATACCAGTATCAAGGTCTTCATTAGAGTACTCAAATATTTCGCATTGCATTTCCCAGACGTATCCTTTACCTAACTGGTAAAATGGTCTTTCTGCTTCTACGAATTTAATTTCAAATAAATGTTTTGTTGTCGGGAACCAAACTAAATCTCCTTCATTGGGTCTACCTTCAACATTTAATGTAACGTTGTTATCAACCTTCTCAGTAAACTTTTCACGGGAAACAATAAAGGTTGTCTTGTCTTCTATTCTAACACCAAATTTAGTTAGGAGTTCTCCTTGTCCTTCCCAACCTTCAACATTATTAACATATGCTCTGATAGGATATGCATTACTAAAGGTACTAGTATCTACCTCATCTAAGATTTGATCTCTTCCAACGTAGGTTCTAGGTAAGTAATAAACATCTTGTCCATACAATTCAATAGACTCCACAACAAGATTCTCCATGAACTTACGTTCCTGTGCAGAACCGTTAATGTTCAATCTACAGGCAGAATTATAATCTGACTGTACACAATCCTTTGCTGGAGTATTGGAATATGACATATTAACCTACAAGATCTAGTGGTGGTATTTCATAACGATCTCTAATCTCTTCTTCCAACTGGACTTTACGAGTAGATGCATCTTCTAAGATCTGACGACCATTGAGTGTTACACCACCTAGCATTTGAATGCCATCATACTTACTTAGGTTACGACCCCACTGTTGCATGAAGATCGCTTCACAATAATCTTTTAACCAGTTGTCATTATAAGAAGAAGTAAAGATTTCAGTATCAGTTCTCATAGTACAGTCAACTAAAATATAGTTACCTACTGTGAGTTCATCCCAACTAAAGTCAAGGTATAATTTATTCTCAACCCTATTGTATCTAATTCTACGATTAGCACGAGAGTTAGTTACCCAATCAAGTGTCTCAAGATATTGAGAAACCATATAATAATGTAGGATTTGAGAGTTCGTGAATGCGTAAATATCATTCAAGAAAATCTGGTACTTAATGTTAAACATGTTACCAGGTACTACGCTACTGCTACTTAAATTAGCATACACCTGATTAATTCCTACCACGCCAGGAGGTAGATCAATACTAAGATTATTCTTCTTCCAGTCAGTTCCAGTTATGTCTGTACTGCCCATTGCAGAAGTCTTAATAGCTTCAGTAACCTCAATCTTAATCAACTGTTTATCAGAACCATCGTAATGATATTCTTGCCAATAGTCAATCGCTTCTTCCACTAGGTCATCCAGCTGCTCATCACATACATTGATGTCAATAGCAGGGTATCCTAATCTACGAAGAGCATAGTTTTTTAACTCAGTTTTAGTGGCAGGTTTTGTAGCAGACATTTTTTATTAAGCGAATGAGGATATAGTCAATGTAGTTACATCGTTAGCAGCAACAGCTTCTCCAACTTTGAAGAATCCATCAACATTATCAACAGTAATTAAACTTGTACCCATAGCAGTGATAACTCCAGTAGTACCAGAGGTTGCACCAGTTACGGTTGCACCAACTTCCATCGTTGTGATATCGGATAGTGCGAAGGTAGCATGAGTATAGGTAGTTGCGATATCAACCGTTGCGTTAGCAAAGATTGTTGCAACATCAATAGTTGAACTATTACCATGAATAGCAGATACAGGTATCGTTGCACTGTTACCATGAATTGCAGAAACTGGAATCGTTGCTGCACTACCATGAATAGCACCCACAGTTAGGGTAGCACTGTTACCGTGGATAGCACCAACAGTAGTTGTTGCATTACCATGAATAGCAGCAACACCAGTAATTGAGTTACCATCTCCAGATCCAGAAATTGTGATCGTGTCAGAAGCAGCATATCCAGTACCATCATTATTAATTGCAATACCAACTACGTGTCCAGATCCATTGGTAGTAACGTCAAGAGTCAATCCAGTACCAGAGTTATTAGTAGTTGTAGCAACACCAGTTATAGTTTGACTAGCAGGGTATCCAGTACCAGCGACCATTATTGAATTAAGAGTCTTAACACCAGATGCATTAGCATTAGTTAATGTGATTGTATCTGATGCAGCATAACCAGAACCATCGTTAACGACAGTCATTCCAGTTACTCCACCAGATCCATTAACAGCAACAGTAACTGTTAATCCAGTACCAGAACCTCCAGAGGTTGTATTAACTGTACCAGCAGAATAACCTGAAGCAGCAGAAACAATAGAACCAAGTGTATTAACACCAGTTGCATTAGCATTGGTGATTGTCAATGTATCACCATTAGAATAATTTATACCATCATTATTAACTGCTACAGCAGTTACTCCACCAGATCCATTAGCTGTAATGTCAACAGTTAAACCAGTACCAGATCCACCCGTTGTAGTTGCAAGTGCAGAACCAGTAGAGTATCCAGAACCAGCAGCAGTAACAGTACCAAGTGTATTAACACCAGATGCGTTAGCGTTAGCAATCGTAATTACTTCAGATGCAGCATATCCTGATCCATCGTTGTTAATTGAAACACCGTCAACAACACCGTTAGTAACAGTAACGTTAACAGTTAGACCAGATCCAGAACCAGATGATGTCGTATTTAGAGCAGTACCTGAACCGTATCCAGTACCACCTGCACTAATTGATCCTAGAGTTTTAACTCCAGATGCATTAGCGTTAGTGATTGTTAAGACTTCAGAGTTAGCATAACCAGAACCATCATCATTGATAGTTACTCCAGTTACAGAACCTGAACCATCAACTGTAATGTCAGCAGTAAATCCTGTACCAGATCCAGATGCAGTTGTTGCAATTGCAGATCCAGCAGCATAACCTGTTCCAGCAGTTGCTATAGAACCAAGAGTTCTAACACCTGTTGCATTGGCATTGACAATAGTGATTGTATCATCTACTGCGTAACCAGTACCAGCAGCGTTAATAGCAGCGTTAGTTACAACACCATTAGATGTTGTGAGGTTTAGAGTTAATCCTGATCCACCACCTCCAGTAGTTGCAATAGCAGTACCGTTTGCGTATCCTGTACCACCAACAAGAGTATCAATAGTAGAAGCACCACCAGCGTTAGCATTAACTATAGTGATCGTCTCTCCGTTTGCATATCCTGTACCAGCAGCATTAACTGAAAGGTTGGTGATGTTACCATTTCCATCAACGGTAGTGTCAAAGGTTAATGCAGATCCACTTCCACCAGTTGTAGAAACGTTAGTACCAGAAGTGAATCCACCAACTCCACCTGATAATGTACCCAAGTTCAAGGTAGAAACACCACCAAGGTTAGGGTTAGTAATTTGTAAACTATCTCCGATTAAGTATCCTGTACCAGCACCATTTACAGCAATGGCAGTTATAGCACCAGCAGCACTTACTGTAGTATCAACTGTCAATCCAGTTCCAGTTCCACCAGATGTGGCAACTGCGGATCCAGCAGTGAATCCACCAAGACCACTAGCAGTAATTGATCCAAGACTTACAACAGTTCCTGGTGTAGGATCTCCAGATAAGTTAAGTGTTAATGTTGTTGCAGTAGCAAGGTTATTCAACATAGCACTAAGTTGTGCATATGCGTTGTCAAGTTTTGCTTGAACTCTTGCTTCTGTATAGTAAAGATTAGTTCCTTCAGAAAGATCAGCAGTATCATGGTTGCTGAGGTTTGCTGCTTGAGTAGCAGTTGCAGGAGTGATGTCAGCAGTACCATTAAAGGCAGTACCACCAATATTTCTTGGAGTTGCTAGAGCAGTAGCAGTAGCAGCATTTCCAGAGGTGTCCTGATTACCCGCTGCGTTAACGCCTGGAAGGTTAATTGCAGCAGTACCGTCAAATGATACCCCACCAATGTTTCTTGCCGTTGCAAGGGCAGTAGCGGTGTCTGCGTTACCTGTCACATTACCAGTGACATTACCAGTAAGAGCACCAGTTATAGTTCCACCTGCTTCAATATCATCCGTCCAGATCTTACTCCATCTGTGAGTAGTAGTTCCTAAAGTATAAGAACTATCTGTATCAGGTCTAACATTCTTAGAATCAGTAGTTGTAGCAAGAAGATTACCAGTAACGTTACCAGTAACAGCTCCAGTTAGTGATGCTGTAATAACACCAGCAGCAAAGTTACCAGATGCGTCACGAATGACTAGGTTGTTTGCTGAGTTAGCAGAGTTAGATGTAATTGTAATACTTGGATTACCAGCAACACCACCACCGTTTGAAATACCAATACCACCACCAGATACCTGAATAGTACGTTGAGCATATGTGTTAGCAGCTGTACGGGCAACCAGACCTGTTCCACTCATTCCTGCCAAAGCAGTAATATCTGCGTCATTAAAGGTAGTAGTAACAGTAAAGTCTGCACTACCATTTACAGAAACCGTACCATCTACTACACCATCAATGGTGAGAGTTCTAGCAGTTTTCCAAATATCAGCAGAAGTTGCGTTACCCTGAATACCAGCAGAAGCACCAGCACCACTTTCAACAGTGATGATGTGAGCAGAGAAGTCTCCAGAAGAGTCACGAGCAACAACTGTAGAGTTTGTAGCAGCAGTTGCAGTTGTCATTCCATCTAACAAGTCTGCGTTAAGGTTAGCAATCTTGACTGTATTAGGAATAACTAAAGCAGGTCCAGAAGGAACTTGTGAAATTAATTGTCCGTCAACAGTAATAGTACCATCAACGTTTACGTTGTTATCTACATCAAGAGCAGTACCAGCACCAGTAATATTAACTGAACCAACCTGTAGAGTACCATCAGTTCCACTGAATGTCTCAGCACTATTGGTTGCAGCAGTTAAAAGTCTGAATGTATTAAGGTTGTTATCCCATCCAAAGAATCCAAGTCTTGCTTGAGAATCATAGTATCTAAACTCAATACCACGATCTAAACCATCATTAGAAGTAGGAGCAGTAGCACCACCCAAAGTCATTACAGGGTCTTCTACCGTAGTGACAGTACTTTCTACTGTGGTAGTAGATCCTAATACGGTGAGGTTTCCACCTACTTGGAAATTATTTCTTACTTCAGCATTACCTGAAGATGTATCTACAAAGAAACTATTCTGAGTTCCAACAGTATCATATACAACAAAGTCTCCACCAGTATAGAGGTTCTTATTTACTCTCGCACCACCAGTAGTTGTTAATGATACCTGAGCATCACCATAGGATGTAATATCCTTAGTATCTGTAATGGTAATCTTACCAGCAAATGCTGCATCATCAGTCTGAGTTAAGGTTCCTGTAGTTTCTAGGTTACCATAAATTCTTGCACTACCACCAATAGCAGTGTCTCTAGCAATACCAACACCACCAGTTACTTGTAATGAACCATCAGCAGCATAAGATCCTGTTAAGGTTTGCTGTGTGTTGTTAGTAACAGATGTAATACCAGTAACACCTAGAGTGTTGTTAATACCAGCAGCAAGAGATACGTCTAGTGTACCTGAAATAGTTGTATTACCATTATCTGTGTCAACAGTAAACTTATCTACTGCACCAGCAGTCTGAATCTTGAACATCTTGTTGTCAGACTTGACAATAAGATCATCTTGGATAGTTGTAGCACCATCTACATTTAAAGTAGTGTCAAAGTCAACTGCATCCTGACCATTCAGTGTACCTTTAATAACTGTATTACCAGTTGAAGATGCAACTGTAAATTTATCAGTTGTACCTGATCTAACTGCAAAGTTATTATCTACATCTACAGTTCCATTGAACTCTGAATTATTTGTGACTTCTAATGTTCCACCAATAGTTGTATTACTATCAACGTTAAGAGTTGAATTTAACTCAGTGTGTCCATCAGCAGTTAGAGTACCCTCAATATTAGTATTACCAGTTACGTTATCAACGAAGAACTTATCAGTAGTACCGTTGCGAACTGCAAAATCAGCATCTACATCAACAGTACTGTTAAATTCTGTAGCACCAGTTACAGTTACGTCACCATCTATCTGTACATCTCTACCAAGAGTAGTATCACCATGAACTGTGAATGTACCTACAGTTGCTGAACCAGTTGCAGATCTACCAACAGTAGTATTACCAGTTGCACCAATTACTTGGAACTCAATATCGTCTCCACTATTCTTCTTACCAATAAAGAGACCTTCACCAGAACCAGTAGCACCAATGAATAGTGAGGTGTTAATACCAGCACCACCATAGACCCTTAAGTTAGATGTGTTATGGTTTGAATAACTTGGAGTGTATGCAGAAACAGAACCAGTACGTAGTTTATAACGTATTGATAGGTAGTTTCTTAGACCGTAGTTTTCAGTTGCGTCTTCTTGCTGGTTAAAGTCACCGTTTAGATATAAGTCACCATTAAAGAGAACGTCTTTATCAAAGTATGCACCACCATCTACTCTCAATGCACCGTAGTCAGAAGACCCAATTGTATGTGGAGCACCAGATACAATATTAGGATTGTCTGTAGACTCAAGATAAACCAGACCAGCTACATTTAAACTAGAAGCAGCATCAATAGCACCAGTCTGAGTTAAGATACCACCAATATCAACATTACCTGTGGTAGTATGAAGTGTAGTCTTAGTAGTTCCTGAACCATTCTTAAGTTCTAAAGTCTTAGAAGCACCTTGGAATACGATATTATCATCAAATCTACTTGTACCGTGAGTACGGAAGTTAGTATCTACATCTAAAGTACCACCAATATTAACATCATCTCCAATACCAGCACCACCAGCAACTACTAAATCTCCAGTAGTATTTGATGTTGAGTTAGTATTAGTTGTTAGACTTAAGTTACCAGCGATGATCCCTGCATTTGTTCCAGTGAATACCTCTGAGGTATTTGTGGCATCGTAGAGGAATGTGAACGCTCCTGTATGCCCTCCAAGATCTGAGGCCGAATCATCGTAACCAAAGAATCCAACTTTTGCGCTTGCGTCGTAATATCTGAATTCAACTCCTCTATCCTTATTGTCGTCTGCCGCAGGAGCAGTATCACCACCAAGAGTGATAATAGGGTCATCCACTGCAAGAGTGGTAGAATTAACCGTTGTAGTTGTTCCATCTACTTGTAAATTTCCTTGTACTACTACCGTTCCAGTGACCGCACGGTCATCACCTGGATCCAAATACATTGTTGCATTGGAAGTAGCAATATAATTTGATTGGAATCTTGAATCTTCTATATGAACTTTACCAGTTGCTTCAGTAGCATCAATAGTTACAGTATCTTCTGCTTGAATAACAACACTACTTGTTCCAGCACCAGCATTAAGGGCAACAAGTGTTAGGTTTCTAGCACTACCACTGTTCTGAGACAGACCAAGAGTGAAGTTTCCATCACCTGTCTTACTTATTGTTTGATTAACTGCACCATCAAATGTTACGTCAGGGTCACTGAAGTAAGATCTGACGTTAATATCAATTTCTCCAGCACCACCGTCACCAGTATTATTAGCACCGAATAGAAGATTCCCTGAAGTATCGTTAATTTTAACATAGTTTAAATAATCAAATCCATGATGTGAACCTGCTATTGTTAACTCTTGATCTAGTTCAAAATTCTGTTGTGTATTATTGTCAGAGAATGATAATCTATTATTCTGAAGTTGAGTATTATCAATACCTTGAGCAGCAATGCTTACATGACCATTATCATCAACATCAAAATCTTCTTGTGCAAATGAAGCAAGACCTTTTTGTTCTACCTTAGCAGCAGCAAGATATCTCCATCCATTAGTATCAGATGCATCTGTATGAGTTGGTGCTGCAACTCCAGCAGAAATACCTGTAATTGCCTGATAAACCTTTGAAGCGTTCTCAATAATATCGTAACGCACATACGTAGTACCTGCATTGTAAGCAGCATACTTACTACCTTCTATTGCAGTAGCAATAGGAATAGTTAATGCGGATGTAAATCTACCCCACTGATCAACTGTAAATTGTGTTGTGTTAACAGTTATATTTGCAGCAGTTGGAAGACTATCTCCACCAACCGAAATTAAAGTAGATGGATTGTATACACCAACTTGTGCAATAAATTCTGCCTCTGATGCAATTGATGTATCAATAAGGTCAATCGTTGGGTTACCTGCAACACCACTACCATTAACAATAGATATCTTTCCAGAGGAACCCTGAAGGGTTCTAGGGATCATATTACCTGCTGATGCCCTAGTAATCAAACCTGTTGCAGTCATTCCTGCAATAGATGTTAAGTCAGTATCTAATGGTTGTACGTCAGTTAAACCTAAATCTACATATGAAGAAGGTGAAGCACCTGTTGTAATTCTACCTTTTGCGTCTACTGTTACCTTTGAATATTGTCCTGTAGATGTTGTAGTACCATCATAATGTGGTAACGAAGTTAAGATCTGTAATTGTGCCGATATTGATAAGTTAGAAGATCCATCAAATGTGCCCGAACCTGCTAAGTCACTTGATAACTGTATCTGACGTGGGTTTGCTAGTCTAGATGCTGTAGCAGCATTACCAATAATAGTGGCGGTGATAGATCCTGCACTAAAATTACCATCTGCGTCTCTTGCTACAAGAGTATTTGCTGTGTTAGCAACTGACTCTATCGGTCTAGCATATGGCAACGTGTTCCAACCCCTAACACCATCACCAATTTTGAATCGGTTTGTATCAAGTTCAATTCCAAGTTCACCTTGGGCTAACGTTGGGTTTTCGTTTGCCCACTCTTGAGCACCCCCTCGTCTTAGTTGAATTCTATTAGCCATTTGTTATATATTCGTGATGGGCACAGATCTATCCTAGATATTTATAACAAAAAAAGAAGGGGTCATGTGACCCCTGACCTTTATTCTTCAGTTGTGACTTCATCCACGGTCTCAACACCGCCAGGAGGACCGTCCTCAAGATACTGCAAAGTCTCTAGAGCACCTTGCAATTTGAGAGCAGTAGTCTCATTTTCTTTAATTTTTGCTGCCAATTGATTGTTTTCATTAACCAATTTGGTTAGTCTCTCAGTAAATTGAACTTTCAATTCTTCTGGAGATACCTTTTCAACTGGGCTTTCAGTTGGAGTTGCTGTCATTTTCTTTATTAAGTAGAAGTTTCAGTAGGTCTTTGACATCGCCTATATCAGATTTTAACCCATCTACGTCAGTTTGTAAAGTAGTAAAATCTTTTTTCTTAGCTTGCCTTGCCTCATATTGTGCCATGTACTCATCGTACTTGGTCATATTACAATTGACAATTGCATTTGATTCTGGATCACGATACCACCCATCCTGTCCTTCAACAGGAATGAGTTCATCGGTAAAGTTAATTTTATTGTCAATCATTTAGCAAGTGCAATAGCACGGAAGTCAGAGATCAAAGGAACACGAGCTTGGTTTGTAGAACGCATTACAATTTTAACTTGCATTGCATTGAAGTTCAAACCTTTCACTTCATATTCATAGTCTTTCCAAAGTTCCTCTTCTGTAGCAGTTGAGTTATAATTTGTTTGATAACCCATGTTGACCCACTGTTGCTCATCTATGTTACCAGTTGATCCAACAGGAACAACCTTATAATAGATTGAGATAGTAGTGTCAGGATGTCTACTAGCAGCGAACGAAACCGTCAAAGCAGTTGCCTTGGTTGCGAGTTTAGTTAGACGTGTAATGTATATAGCTTCGTTTGGATCACCCTTTGCTACGGTTGACCAGTCTGTATTTGTACTGAATCCACTGTCTCCACTCTGCATATAATAACCAGATCCACTAGTACTAGAACTAACAATATTGTTGATTCTATTAGAGGTGGTAATTAGAGAAGAACGGTCAAGGTCAATAACAGGTGATACATTATCAGACTCACTAGTTAATATACATTCCATAGTGAATGATTTATTACCACTCAATTCATTATCTTCATTCAACTTGGAGCATATAATACGAGGTGTTGGGAAGACATTTTGCTCATTTAAAATAATATCTTCAAATACACCATCATTTATAAATGACTGTTGAGTCATATTTGCTGCCTTACCATCATTCATTGACGTACCAGTAACAGTATTACATCTAGCACGAATTTCGGTCTTAGGTAGAACCATAGTCTTCATGTTAGGTGTCAATACTTCAAATGGTAAGTTCTGAGTTGCAACACCAAATAGACCACCTGAACGTATGCCAGCAGTAGCGACAGAATCCAAGTGAAGCATATAAGTGTCCATAGTAGGACAAGAGATTGAGGTATGTACCTTATTAATTTCTGTTAGAGGAACACCATCAATGTTGTAACAGAATATTGGTTCTGCATTAGCATGAGCAGCAGCCGTAGTACCACCAGCACCTCTACCAGCAGCATTAGGAACTGTGATGGTCTTTCCATCACTAGAAATTCCACTATACTGAATAATTTCATCTTCAATTTTTAAGTAACCAGGATTACTTACAGAGATTGCAACACCGTTAACTATCTGATGGAATACACCAGCAGACTCAACACTAATTGAAAGTGCGTCAGCAGCAAGAGCAGATGTCAATACAGTTGGAGCAATCTCAGATGTAATACCTGAAATTTCAACGTTGTTTCCACGATCATGCATACCGTGGTTCTGATGATAGATCCAGCACTCACGTTCTGCATTATTATATGTTGGTTGTGCAACTGGGTATGCGTTAACACTATCACCAACGGCAGTAACACCACCACTAGCGTGTGAAGTAGCAAATGCACCAGCAGCAGTACTATTTTCTTGGTCAATTTGATCGTTAGCAGGATCAAATACACCACTTACATAACGAACTGTTAATTGTGAAGGAACACCTGATGAACCTTCAGTAAATCCTGTAATTTGTGCTCTAGTAGAACTAGAAGATCCAACAACCCATCCACCTTCAACATTATTACCTGCATCAGGAACAGTGAATGTACCTGTAACAGGGTGTGTTAGATATAAAGTAGCAGTAGCAGCAGAAGATACGATACCTTGTACTGTATTACCAGAGTTGTCTATAGATCCTGATAACCACGATCCTTTAATATCAGTAATAGTAATTGTGTCAGGGTCAGTTGTACTATTGAATGCTGTAACAGTTGCTTCAGCGTTAGTAGTTTCTTGATACAGACGAGCACCAACTGATATAGTATAGTTAGTACCAGTAGCAAGTGTTAGAACCTGTTGAGGTTTCAATGTCTGAACTGGGTTCTCAACTAGAGTATGTGAACCAGCATTTGCTAATCCAAGTTCTGCGTTTTCAAACTTAGCAAGACCACCAGCACTAGTATCAAACTTAGCACGGTAAATTGTAAACTTCAAATCTTCGTACTGGTCAGCAGTCCACGTAGATGCGTTCTGTGACTTGAATAGTACACCAGCGTAAGGCTGTTCTGATATAGTTCTATCTCCACCAATCTCTAGGTCTCCCATTCGGGATATCCAGATAGTATATTCGTTAGAGTCAGATAATAGAACGAAACAATATTCAGTTGACTGCTGAATATAAACAGGTGCTTGGAATACAAACGTTGTTGATACAGCAGCATTATCAGAAATTTCAACATCCTCTGGGTTTAAACTAACGTCAGAGAAAGGTAGAATAACTTTAGAAGGATAACCATTTTCCATAGCACGAATCTGCATGGAGATTGGAATGTTCTTATCCTTACTTCCAAAGAATACGTCAACCTTAGTTAAGAATACTCCACCCTCAGTGTCAACAATAAAGGATTGTGCAACAGGGTCATACCAACCAATCTGTCTAACCTCAGTTCTAGTAGATCTAACAGTACGACTATCTGTAACAGTATCCATAACGACTTGAGCGTTACGTATTGAGTGGATAGTCTCTTGAACGGTAGTTAAAGTACCTCTTGCTGTAAAGTTTGCTTCAGCAGATGAATCAACTGTACCTGGAACTAGAGAGTTCTTTTCACTAGATGTAAATCTAATTTGTCTAATACCAGTTGCCCAACGTGGGTTAACGTTCTTAACTGGAGGTGGTATAAAGAAACAACCTCTAGCATATCCACGCTTATCGGTAATAAGACGACGATCTTTAACAACAGCACGAGCACCAGATGTCTGTCCTATCAATACTTCTCCTACCTGAATATTACCTCTTGCTTTGTTATTGGTAATCTTTGCCATCTGTGCAGCATTGTGGTTTAACAATGGTGTCTGAGATGAATAGGATGATGGTAGTGCAGCATCATCAGTTGAATATGGGTTAGTGTCATATACACTATTAGGTTTCAAAACTTTCAAACGAACGTCTGAAGTCATACCTTTAACAATTTCACCAACAACAAATGGTGTTTCATTTGTTCTAGCATCTTCAGTTGAGTTCTTAACTAACTCAATCAGTTTAGGAGTAATATAGTTACTAATCTTTTTCTTATCAAAGAAAGCATAAAGTCTTGTCTTAGGCTTAGCACGAGTAATAGTATAACGAATATTTCTGGATCTCATCCAAGGAATATTGGTTTGTGATAGAATTGAATCACCCTGTGATTGCCTTGTAATCTTAGGTACAACACGAGTTCTGATACCTAAACGAGTTTGGTTGTTAGTAACAGTAAACTCACGACGTTGGTGTAGATAGAATAGACCTTGAGAACGACCAGCGTGACCCAATCTACCTAATCTACGACCACCACCTAGGTTAGTTCTAGAACGGAAGTTACGAGTAGATCTTACTCTTTCACCAGTCCAGTTAGTTGTCCAACCAGTCCACTGAGTAGGAGAAAATCCATTCTTATCAACGTTAAGATCTCTTGATACTTGTGAGAAGTCACCTTCAACGTTCTCAACACGAGCAGGTAGACGCTTGATGTCAACCCAGTCATCAGAGGATGGAAGAAGGTCAACACGTCCAATGAATGTGAATACGTTAAATGGGTTTACGTTCTCAAGTCTTGAAGCATATGGTTGCTCAATAATCTGTTCAGATTCATAAGGAAGAGTAGCAACTAATGCCTCATCAACATCATCTATATCCCAAGGAGTTAACATAATACCTGTTGAGGTAGTAGCATTAAACTCCAATGGGCAGTTATTGGTATAGTGAGAAGGTCTTAAATATCCATTCTGTATATCAATAGATGCTTTATAATCTTCGTTTAAAATGTCACCAATAGTATGGTCAGTAAAGTCATCTACAACATAACCATTCTTAAATCTGTTTAAACCATCTTCATCGTAAGTAGTAGCATTCTGAGTCTCAGTTTCTAAAAGAGATAGTGAAGTATAGTATTCAACGTTATCTAATCTAGTTTCAATGTTACCAATGTCACGCATTGTATAACGTCTGTTATTCTCAACCTCTACTAAAATATCTCTTTCTGGATCATAGCAATATGGTTTATGTTCAAGAACTGCCAAGAGCATTGCTGAGTCCATATGGTCAGGTTCTTGAGGTTCCTCAGCAGACTTACCTCTAACAATAGTAAATTCTCCATCATGTGTAAGGAATAATTTATCAATTCTTGGTAGATAATAATCAAAGTCACATCGGAATGATGTGCCAGTATCCATTATATCAAAGACAGTTGAAGTAGCATCAAAGACACGGGATTCAAAGTCAAAACAAGTACAAGTCACATAGTATGGGTTTCCAACTGTACCAGAACCATTAGCAAGTTCTTTAACACCTGGACGGAAATCAATTGTATCACGTAAGAACATAATACCGCCTTCTGGTTTCCAGTTAGGAATCTCAGAATAATCTATACCAACATATGACTGAGCATTAAAGTAGTCTCCTGAAGACTCATGCTTGAAGTAGTCAAATACAACTGCTAATTGATGTCTTGGTTGCGAATAAGATCTTCCACGAACAAGTCTTGATACATCATAGTAATAAGAATCTTGTCCTGGTTGTAGGTTGAACTGTACAGTGATATCTGTTGATCCATTCTCAATTGCACCATCAGCATCAGAAACAAATGCTTGAATTGTTTCAGAGTTACTATTAACACCTGTTACAAGTTCACCAGGTATGAATGTACCATCAAGAACTACATGGTATAATTTTAGTGTTGAAGAAACAAAGTCTACAACTGTTGCACGAGCACCAGAAGTTGTACCTTCAATAATAGTACCAGTTGCAAAGAATGCTGTTTCAACTAGAGTTACAAAAGGAACCTTAGCAGCTTCACCATCTAGTGATTCATATACTGCATGAATCTTATAAACGTCATTTAAACCAAATGTAATTTCCTCGTCTTCAATACGGGTTCCGTACTTGTTACTATAACCTAATCCAAATAATTGTTGATCCTGCTTAGTTCTAGTCTTATTGACTGCCATAACTTGCATCTTAGATGCAGTTTTAATTTTACGTTGGACTACAGACTTAGATAATGCAACTGTGGCTTTAATAGAAGTAATATTCTTAAGTCCAGTATTAGCACCACCTGGAGATGTTAACGTAGCAGTTTGTCTATCAGCACCAAATGTAATTGCAATAGTACCTGCATTAACAGCAGCTTCCATATCAATCTTAGTACCAGGACCAGCGTAGTCGTTGTTACTACCACCACCTGTGTCAATAGTTACTACAAAGTTATCATTGGAGAATGTTTCAAACTGTTCATTCTCACCAAGAGTAATTGTTGTACCACCATTATTAATACTGGTAGCATTGTAACTTCTATAAACTGTGAAGGACTCGTCAGAAATTGACTTAATGGAGTGCTTCGGCATGTCAATGGTAAGGTTACCATTCTGATAATTCTTGAGGAATACTCTAGGTCTCATACGACCTACTTGCTGATAATCTCCATCTACAACAGTACCTATCTTATCTGCACCATCACATAATACAGTCTGAGCACCTGGTGTACCAAATATAACATTGGTTCCACTATTCTTATTAGCAGCAGTAACGTTAATATCAGATTGATTAACTTTCTCTGCTCTAAATGTATTGTTACCTACTTCATCAGATAGACCTACAGTTAGAACTTCACCTGGTCTTATATCTGAAGCATAGTTAGATGCAAATCCAGTCAGTTTTGTAGTAGGTATACTACCTGTCAATACAACATTATGAGTTGAACCTTCAATCTGTTCAACAGTATTCAATAGAAGGTCAGCAGTAAATACTACTTGTGATGATAATGAAAGATCAGCACGTCCTACAACAGAACGAGTATCAGTAAATTCATATTCCCACAAAGCAGAAATAGATGTTAATGATACACCATCCAATTCAATAGCTTCTCCTTGTCTAAATCTACCTTTAACGTCTGTTAATTGAATAGTAGTTGTACTAATAGCACGAATAGATCCTATAGCACCTGAAGAAGCACCTCTAACGATCATTCCAGTCTCATTAAGAGTGGCAGATACATCAGCAGCAGTATTTAATACTGTATACATTTGCACGTCAAAGATGTGCAATTCATTACCTTCAGTAGCACCAGCAATACCACCATTAGTAAGGTTATTGCTTAACTGTGCACATCTTGCAAAACCAATTATATTACCTTGAGGTGTACCTTCACCAGCAACATCCCAGTCATCACGTAATTCAAGTACTTGATAGTTATAAGTTACGTTTGGTCCTGTAAGTAATGGCCAACCATATATGTTAGTAACTAGAACTGACTGTGCAAGTTCAAATGGAATAATTGTATTCTGAACTGCCTTAGTATCTCTTGCTTTTGGAATATCAACATAAGTTGGTGCAAGGGTATGAAGTCTATAACCTCTTACATACGCTTTACCTGGAGCAATCTCAGCAGCAATATATTCATCAGATGCTGCTAGTCCAGCATCAGAACTTTCATCCTGTTGATACACACCATTATTAAATCCATCATCCTTATGCTCACGCATAGTGATGTCAAAAGTATCAAGAGCATAGTCTCCAGACTCTTCGTAAGTACGAATAGCCATTGATCTTTCAAGTTCTGAGTATGCAGTCTTTTCTACAAACTCTTGTACCTTAGAGTTCTTAAGACGCAACAATTCTATAAAGTTTTTATCCGAGTCATCGTCTATTGCTTTCTTAACCAGAGTAGTTCTAATTCTAAATCTATGACCACCTGGAGCAGAGTAGTTTGACGTACCTGCTGCGTTATCATTTAGAGTTGGATCATCCTCAGAGGTAATAATTGATTCTGATACCTCAAGTCCTACTCTATATGATGGAGTGTTTGTATACTGGTCTAGAATAATATAACCAGTAGGAACATCAACAAAATATCCACGAATGAAATATACACCTTCGTTAATATATGCTGCTGAAGCAGTTGCAGTAGCACCATCTGGTAACATCTGAGCGAAAGGTGAACCCATTTCAATCAGTGTAGTACCAAAAGTGATGTCAGCATCTGCCATCAACTGTTCATTATTTTTAAATTGTTTAACATCTGTATCAGAAGTAGAGTCAGCAGAATCAATATACTTAACGTATAGTGTAATATACCCCTTGTCTGATATAGTTGATGATATAGAATATAATACTTTTGCCTTAATACCTGTTGTAACACCAGTAATTAACTTACCTGTCAACTGTTCCCTATACAACTCAACGTCAGCCCCTAAGAAGTTTTGTTGTAAAAGAATAGCAGAAACATTTAAGTCATAACCAATTTGACCAGGTATAACCATCGCACCTTCTTTAAAGAAGTGCGTTCCCATGTTCTCAATCTGATTCTGCATGATTGATTGCATGGTCGTGAGTTCACGAGCCTGGATTGGAAACCCTGGTCGGAACAACACCTTATAAAAATTTTTATCCTTGTCAAAGTCGTCGTAATACGGCGTGACATTCAGGTTAGTATTCTGTGGCATCTTAGGGACTTATATTAGAATTCAATAACAACTTTAATGTCTTCAATCTGGTCGTTAGCACGAGAAATCGTACGTCTATTATCTATGTAGATAAGATTACCAGAGTTAGACTCTATCTCAGGTTTTGCATAACCAGAGGTAAATCTCATACCTAGGTCATATTCGGTGTTGTTAATAACACGAGAAGAGGTGTTAGGAACAGCAGGGAAGTTCACATCTGGGTCGCCAGAAGCACCAGACGAGGAACCTTGAATGGCATTAGAACCATCAAACTCGTTCAAAGAACCAGTAACAGCAGGGAAAATACCATCAACTCTATTTTGATAATACTTAAGAACCTTAGTTGTTGAGTTCCAAGAAATAACCTTACCAGTTGCAGTAACAGACTGACCACCCACAATACGAGTTTGTGTAATTGTTTCGTCAGGAATGAAGTTACCTTGGAAGGTTGTTGGGAAGATAACTGCTCTTGCAGCAGATAATGTTAGATCAGAAAGAAGTTCAGTAGTACCATACTTCTTAGGATTAGTGCAAAGACCAATACGACGATAATCGTTATCAATCGGGAAGTCTCCAGCACCTTCATCATATGATAGTTTAGCGTTAACCATAACACGGTAAGCACCCACTTCCACTACTGGGTCTTTACCATGACCACCTGGAGGTGGAATGATAACGTCAATTTGACCACCAGTTCCAGTACCAATACCAGAAACTGAGTTAACGGTTACTTTACCAAAGGAATATCCAGTACCACCAGATGTCACAGTAGCAGAAATAACACGACCACCATCAACCACGATGGAAACACGTCCACCAGTTCCATCTCCAGCAATCGCTACGTTATCATATGTACCATTGTTATAACCTGAACCAGATGAAGTAATGACAACAGTGTCAATTTCACCAGCAACAGCGTTAGAACTTACTGAAGCATCTGAGAATACAGGCATGTAATCAGCAGAGAAGAACTTCAGAACCTGTGCGACAGGAATAGTATACATATACTTCCAACGATACCCGTCAGAAGTAGTGATGATGGATGTAGAAGTACCAGTAGGTTCAATGGTAGAAGGCTTACCATTAGGGTCAGCAGGAGAAGTACCGTTATAAATGCACTTATATACTTGGTAATTGGAGTTAACGACATAGAAGTCAGAGTCATACAACTTAGTAGCACCAGACGATGCTGTGTTAGTTGGTGAGTAGTCATGACGATACATGTCATAAGTATAACCCAAACCACCAGTAGTTTGTTCTGGGGGAATCCAGTCAATACGACGTACGACTTGAATCGTGTCAGCAGCAAGAACACGCTTCAATGACATCATATCATCGTAAGCATCAGAGAACTCATCAAATGAGTCTACCGCTTGCGGCGGTGAGTTTTCGTTGTCCCATTCTTGGGGACGACCAATAAAGATGTATAGACGATCTCTATCATCACCCGCAGTTGTGTCACTTGCCAGAGGATCTGGTCCTTCTAGTGACTTAATAAACTTCTGGGCTGTAAATATTCTAAATTGATCAGTAAGTAGTGCTGCCATGGCCTATGGGGTTTCCTCCGTTTTATTTATACTCAGTCGTTGCGGATACTTGTATCGTAGGTTATTCTCTTTATTCTCCAAGAAGCACCACCCGCACCAACGAGCTTCTCACCACCAAGGATAACCTCAGCGACTGCACCACTTCCTGTAGTATCAATTCCTGCATTTGTAAATGTCACAGTAGGGTGCAAAGTACCTGCTGTAACTACTTTCTTATATCCGTAACCACCATTGGTCACAGTTAAAGAACCAACCTGGTCACCGTCAGATGTCATATTAACAACTGCCTGTGCTTGTATCTCACCAGAATTTTCAATTACAACTGTTGGAGTTGCAGTATAATCAAGTCCTGGTTCCAGTACCCTAACCTCTGTCACAGTAGAATCATCAGAGAACTCATAGAAATAACCATTTGTTCCGAGGTTTAGATTGTTAGTAAAGTATGGAAGTGGGTTGATAAGAACTAGAGTTCTAGTTGCTTGCTCCCATGATTCCACCGTTGCTTGAATATTAGAACTTTGTCCTGTTACAGTCTCACCTACAACAAATGCTATACTATTAGTATCTGTTGTTGCTAATGTTACTCTTATTCTAGCAGTATGCTCAACACCATCTCTTAATGCTCCAGCAGATTCAACCGTGGAGTACTTAAATGGTATAGAAGCATCTTTTACTTGATCACCAATTGCGAAGATAGTAGTATTCTGACCACCAACGGTTTCTTCAATACCATATAATGAACTATGTATCCCACCATCTAAGTTAATTTGGTCGGCATAATCAGTTCCAGTATTGAATACATCAGGAATACCATCACCTGCACCTGAAGCTTCAGCATCATCTTCAAATGCTTTGTCTGTCAAAGTTAATTGATAGACGACAATATTACTTCCTACCTCATCTATAATGTTATGTGGTAACTGTGTATTGTTTGATGCATTAGGAGTACCACCATCAAAAGCAACTGTTCTATCTGAAGTAGATGGAATACCAGCATCAATGAATGCCAACTCATCAACTTGGAATACAATTAACAGTTCTCTACTTACTGGGTTCCAGTCATAAACTTTAGCAATCTTATTACTTGCACTCTCAACCTTACGAACTAACCTATCTCCAACATTAAATTCGTATGTTGATACACCATCAACGTTCTGAATACCATCAACTATAACTCTCTGGTCATATCTAAAGTTAGTACCTCTAGTACATCCTAAGAATTTTTTAGTATTTTTACTAGTATATTCAATGATCTCCTTACCGATCATGAATTTTCCAGATCCAGGATAGGCATCTGTACTATCTACAACTACTTCTTCATCGTTAGTATCAAGAGATTTTTGAAGACCAGTAACAAAGAAACTAGCAGCATTATAAGACTGACGATTTCTAACCTTTCTTTTTACATTAACTAATTTAGTAAATATTATATTAGGTGATGATGTATATCCTCTACCTGGATCTATAACATCAATACCTACAACTTCACCTTGATCAATCCTTGCAGTTGCTCTAGCACCAACTCCACCACCACCTTGAATGTAAATATATGGTGGTTCTTGATAGAATCTACCTGGATTAGTAACAGCAATATTAGTAACTATACCACTATAATCAATGTTAGCAACACCCTCAGCATCTTGTCCACCACCACCTTGGAAGAATAAAGTTGGTGGAGTTATATAACCAGAACCAGGATTATCTAATGATAAACCACTTATAGACTGTGTTACGGGAATAGCAGTAGCACCCGTACCTTCACCACCAAGAATATCTGCTCTTGCTTCACCAAAATATCCATCACCACCAGCAATCATCTTAACATATTCAACCTGACCAGCATTAGTTTCACTAAGAACAACTTCTGCTCTAGCACCGCTAGGTACTTCAGATGCTTGTACAGGAGGATTTGCACCTTTTCTAACTACATCACCATAATAAGTATTACCAATAGCATAAGGGTACTCTGGAGTCCCATCAGCTGCCGTTGTCATAAAGTATGCATAAGTTCCATTTGGATACTCAGGAGTTACACAATACCTACCATTATGCTCATCAAGATCACCTTCAGTAACATCCCAAATATAATCTGAAATGAATGTACCAGCAGGATAATTTAGAATATTAGTCTTATTACCCATGTTAGGATGCATATAACAGAAGTAATGCAAATTAGCAGGTGCAAACCAAGGAACTGTAATTACAAGTTTTCTATTAGTAGCAGAGGTGTAATTAGAAACATACTGAGAATAGGTTACTTCTGCATTATTAATATAATACTTAACACCACGTTCATAAAGAACATCTTGATCATATAAGGTTTGACTATCTGCATGCCAACCTTGCTTATCTGTTTCTCCAGCAAAATCTGTTAATAGTAATACATGACCATCATTACTTGCATCATCTAAATTAAATGTAACTGTATCACCACGATTAATAAGTTCAATAGGTGCTACAACTCCATCTAATAAGAACTTACTATTAGCAGTAGTAACAACATAAGTTGTATTAGTAGGTGTATTGATTCCTACTCTATTACCATCAATTTCAACACCAGTTTTAAACCTATAACCAGTATCAATTCTCTTAATTGCAGACTGATCATCTAATGGTGTTGTATAACCAAATGGTCCATATATCGGATACCCATCATATGATATACCTAAAACCTTACTATGTCCGTTAGTATGACGTGACTTATCTCCACCAAAATTAGTTTCATTATAATAAGTCTTAATTGTAAATAAACTATTGGCAGCAGCAAATGAATCAACTACCTTAGCATCTTGGAACAAATATAAATGATCATTATTTGGATACCCATGATAAGCATCATGATCTCTATAATTTATCTTAATCTGATCAAAATTAAATCCAACAGGAGGAGTACCATCTGATCCTGCATCTGGAGATATTAATGGTGATCCATTAGCAAGTAATCCAACCTGTTCAGGAAGACGATTAGGATTATTCTGTTCAGGAACATCTTTACCACCACGATAAACTATCGTATGAGAATATGTCTGACCAAAAATATTATTGTTATTAAATGTACTAGGAAATACTCCTGTCCTAGCAGGATCTGGAAGATTGTTAGATACTAGTGTTAACCTATCTCCAGCAAATGCTCCTGTAGTAATAGATGCAGTTGTACTACTTAAAATACTTCTGATATCAAAAGAATCGTTGGTTAAGTTATCATCCTGTTTTGCTGTTATAACAACACGCAAAGGATCATACCCTTTACCACCATTTAATACTCTTACATGAACAACCTTACCAGCTTCTATTATTGGATATAATATTGCTTCAATCTCTGGTGTACCACAATTAGTGATATCTAACTTAGGTGGATCTGTAGCAACATAGTCTTTACCACCGTCTTTAACGACAACAGCATCTACACCAAAGTCTTTATTAAAGATTGGTGTAATAACTGCTCCAGATCCAGGTATTGTTCTCGTCATTTATTAAGTTACGATTACGATTTGGTTGCCCATAGTGGGATGCATGGTACACTGATAATATAATGTTGCTGGTGCATCCATAGGTACTGTGAATGTAGTTGTACCAGAACCATCATTAGTCACTCCAGCAGTATAAGCATTACCACCATTTGATTGTCTTATCTCAAATGGATGAACAACATACTGTGAATCATTCTTAAATCTATAGACTTGTCCTCTTTGTAGATAGAGGATAGGATCATTAGTAGCACTTACAAATCCTGAACCAGTAAATGTATAGTGACTATTAGTTCCATCTTCACCTAGAGTCCATGTTAATGTTGGACCTGAAACTGGAATCCAGTCAAATCCATCATACATCAGCATGTCTCCTTCAGCTACACCTGTTCCTTCATAGGAGAATCCACCAGAACCAGTATAGTTAATGGTTAAGGTGTCACCAGTAATACTGGTTGTTATAGATGTACCACCAGTAACAGTTAATGTATCAGTTGCTCCAAGAGCAGTTGTTGTACCAGTGTCAGCATTGATTGTAGCAAATATATTTCCACCGCCAGCCCCGCCACCAGTTCCAGGTCTAAACTCACCATTAGCAGAATTCCAGGTAGGAACTTCCCCGTCTGCATAAGTTGTACTTTGAACATTACCAATACTTTGTAATGTAGAAGTAGAAGTGTCTAAGATCTCACGCCATCCAGCAGCTGCTGAATAGTATGCTTTACCTACATCATTAACATAGGCAAACATTCCTGTATACGTTCCATGTGCAGGAAGATTAGCAGATGCAACATAAGGAGCATTCCACTTTAGAAATCCATCAGCACCATCAATAATAGTATCGGTAGCATTAGTACCATTTCTTAAAGCAATATCACCACTTCCATCCGATTGAATTACAATATTACCATTACCTGAAGATACAATGTTATATCCATTAACGTTTAAATTCTGTTCTAACGTTGCTTTATTAGTACCTTGACCTGGAGCAAAAGCAGTACCATTCCAAGTCAAAGAATCTCCTAAGTTAGGAGATGCAGTACTTACTAGAAGGTTTCCTGCTCCAGCCGATCCACCTAATGAATCATAGAGTTCTGTGAAATTTTCATTGACTTTAGTACCACCAGCACGTAGTGAATCACCAGTGCCATCATTAGCTGTAGTACCAAGTGCTAGTAGTTGTTTTGCCATTAGACTAAGTTTTTAAGTATTTATGAAGGTCTCTGTTCTTTAGTACTAGGACCGAAGATGTATGGGTAAACTGGCTTGTTATCCTCATCTAATGTGAGGTAATAAGCAAATGTACCACTAGGAAATTCAGGAGTAACTGCGTATCTACCATTATAAACATCAAGGTCTCCTAAACCATTTACGTATTCATAATCTTGGATAAAAGTTCCAGCATTATATTGGCTGTAACTATATGTCCTATTCGCAGGTGGAGTAGTTAATACTCTATATGAACTAGTGAGTCTTTTAGTTCCTTGTGAATTATCAGTTGAAACTTTATACCCAAATGGTCCATATATCGGATACCCATCAAAACATACACCAACGATCTTTGAATGACCATCAGGATGTCTAAAGAAGTTACCTTCATAGTTGGAATTTGAGAAGTATCCATTGGATTGAATTACTCCGTTTGCCCAACAGTTAGTAAGAAAACTTCCTGAATGATAATGATATGATCCATTCTGCTCTGGGTGACCCCCACAAGGGTCTACACCGTACGCTTCTTCATTATATACTGCATTCCATTGAAAGTTCGCTGGTAGAGCATTAGTATCACCAGGTAGAGGACCACCAGCCGCAGAAGGGTTGGTCATCAATACACCATTAAGTGCAATACCTATACCACCAAGACCAGTTGCTTGAGGGTTAGAAGTATTAGTTCCACCTCTATATGTAATATCAAAACTATAAGTTTGTGCAGAGATATTGTTAGGATTATTAGGAAAATTCCCAGAACCTAAAGGATATCCAGCCAAAGCAGGATCGGGAAGACCATTACTTGTTACAGTAAGAGTATTCCCATCAATAGTAGCAGTAGTATTAGAAGCTGGCATGTCTACAGAACTTTTTAATATTTATGGGGCGGGTGTACTTGACCATATGCTTGTTACAGCGAAGGTTCCAACTGTAGTACCTGTACCCGCTGGAGATGATCCTTGTCCAGGAATGTCTCCACTGTCCACGTTGGCAAGATTTTCGGGTGTTACATTAATAACATCAGTATCAACAACCTCTTCTTTATAAAGAGCTTCTTCACCGTATGCACTGAGATCTGGAGCAGTCCATTCATCAGCAACCACGTTAGTGATAGTAACACCAGGATAATTATAATTTGAACCAGGGGCGGTTGTATCTACACGAGAAACACCAACCAGTGCTTTAACTGCACCATCAAAACCAGATGCACTGTCAACACGGATAACTGGACGTGCGCTGAATCCAGATCCAGGATTGGTTACCTGAACAGAATCAATTCTATTCTTAACGATAGCAGCATTACCTTGAGCATCACGACCAAATACAGATCCGATATACTCAAATGTTACTAGTGTATTAGAAGATTCAATGACAGCAACTTCTCTATCTTCAGTCTCACCTTGAATGTCTAAGAGGTCACCTGCCTCAATTGGAGGAACAATCTCAGACTGCGTAACGTCAGCATCAGAACCAATGTATGCGAAACCAACGAATGTTGATCCTACACGAGGAGTTTCTTTGAAAACGACACGAGAACCAACAAGTTCAAAACCGATTCCAGGTTGCTGAATAACACCGTTAAGCGAGATAATGATGTTGTTGTCTGCGATAATAGACTCAGTTGCCTGTACACCTTCAGTAAGTGCGATAGAGTAGAATGTACCGTCACGCTTAAGGTTGAAGGATGATCTCAATGAGTCAAACTCAAATGATATGTCATCCAACTGACGCATCTTACCTACGTAGAAACCAGTGAAGGAAGAACCAATGGTAGGTGCTTCGTTGAACTGTATGATGTCAGAGAATGCTGTGTATGAACCAGCCGCGCCTGGAGGTTGTAGAATACCATTCACAAAGACCATCATGTGACCTTCAGGATCTGGGAAGTATGGAGTACCGTTTTGCTCAGTTAGTTTGAACTGTGTTTGTGTACCATCAAATCCAACGAACCAACGCTTAGTACGTCCTACGACATCTATCTTCTCACTAGATGCTGCTTTATATCCATCATCAGAAATGATAGTATCATTTCCAGTAAATGTTCCAACAACATCACTTAGATACACACGATTTGTTAATCCAATTTCATCAATTCTACTGACTGTACCGTAAGCAGTTGTAGTTGCGTTAACTGTAGTAGATACCTGACCATAAATTATTGGACTTGAAGTTTCACCTAATTGGTATTGACCAATATATTGACCATTAGCGAATGCTGAAGATCCTATTGGTGACACGTACAAGTAATTATTTGCATCATCCCATCCAGTAACAATACCATATGCACCACCGTCAATTATTGACTGATTATTGTTTGCTTGATAAACATACTGACCAACAGAGAAGTCAAGAGTTGCGTTAGCACCTGTGAGAGTAACACCTAAGCGTGTGTAACCCGTAGCAACAACCTTATCACCCGTAGCAATATTTGCTGCTATTGAAGGATGCTTAGTAACATCTAAGTAAATTCTAGTAGCATCTGGGTAAACAACTGAATTCTCTTCAAATGCACCTACGACACTCTCAGTATCAATTGTAAGTTTACCACCAGTATTATCAAGAACTGCACCTTCATTCTTATTGAATGCTACGATATCTGCCTTAGCACCACTACTATAACCCTTGAATGAGTATCCTGCCTTCATCTCATTAACGAGATTAATAACTTGGAATCTATCAACGATAGTTTGAATACCCGCGTTAGTTAAAGTACCAACTTCAAATGTGATATTTGGAGCACCACCATTACCTAATAGTGCATCAGGAAGTGTTAATACATCACTAACACCATATCCAGTACCACCATTAGCAATTGTAATATTAGCAGCACCTTGATCATCAACAGTTATGTTAAATGTTGCGTTAGAACCATTACCACCTGTAGCAGCGATACCATCGTAAGAACCTTGAGTTCTATTTACGTTAGCACCTGCATTTGTTAAGTTCGTAATAGATCCAACAAGGTTAGTACCACCTGCGAGAGCAGCACCAGAAGTTTGACCTGTAATTCCTAGGTATTGTGTGAATGTACCTGCACTGATTACAACGTCCATATAACGGAAGTTATCATCAGAAGAAGTAGCATAAACAACACCTGTTATAGCAGCGTTACCAGTGATTTGTATGATTTCACCTAAAGCGAAGTCTGCATTACCACCACCTAGAGTAACTTGATCTGCTTTGAAACTAAATCTCTTAAAGATCTTAGCAATTCTTGCTTCGTTACTTGTAACTTTCTCAATTTCAGCATAACTATCAGATCCAACAGCATAGAAGTGATCAGAACCAACTATTTTTTGTCCAAGTCCTACAGGAACGTTTCTAGTACCACCAGCCACGTACGTAGTTGTTGGAAGTGTTACACCAACATAACCAGTTTGTTGCTCATAGAAACTATCATCTACAAGTTGTGACTTATAAAGTCTGATAGTATTCTTGATACGGAACATTACTTCAGGTGTATCATAGTATATGTTCAATTCTGGTTTGTAAGCAGGTATTGTTCCAGAATCAGGAGCAGGATTAATCAAATTATTATTGAGTTGCTCCTCAACAAAGTCCTCAAATTTATCAAGAATATAGTTCTTAATATTAAATTCATCAGAGATATAGAACTTCTCACCAGCCTCAGACTGATAGATGTCTAGGAATCCCTTATTAAGTTTAGCACCCCAGATAAATGAACCCTTAGTACCATCACCCTCAGAACCACCACCAGCTAAAGTACCAGTATTATTGAGCATGTATTCCTTCATAGTGATAGTAGAAATACCGAATGGAACACGAATTGTTATGAATGGTCGGAACCAACCAAATCCATAAGGTTTAACACCCCAGTATGTTCCCTTCATACCATTTGAATCTGAACCATCACCAACAATTACGTTACCGTTAATGAATAGTGAAGGACCAATAGCACCTGTTACTGCATCCCATGTAAATTCTGCCTTATCGGTAGCACTCCATGAAATACTATGACGGAACTTATAATACTCATCTTGCTTAACAAAGCAACTGAATGTATATTCCTGATAGGATAGTGAAGAACCTTCGTCAAACTTGTTGATAGCATCATCAAATTTGATTGTGTCCTTATCAAAGGTATCATATGTTGGTAGTGTAAATTCTCTTTCAATTACCTTAGCACTAGTATTAGCACCAGGAATATACTTGTCAGCAGTCATAGTGCCGTCTGGTGCAACACCTATATCATTAGAAATAGTACCACCAGTTACAGTCCAACCACCAGCATCAAAAGTCTCTCTTTGACCACTTGGCCAGATATTATCTGATTGAGTCTCACCTGAGACTGGTGATTGTATTAGACGTATATTTTTTAATGCTGCGGTATTGTTGAGGGTAGCAGTAGTTACTGGACCTTCAATACATTCTTCATCAGCACTCGTAAATGTATGAGTGAAATCACCACCAGTTTGTATCGCATTAATAGCAGCACTTTGTCCAGCAACAAATGTATGTGGGTACTGATCAGCAGTAGCAGCAATACCAACATTAACAATAATAGTACCATCTTGCTTCTTAATACCGTTAGGTGTACATGTTACGTACGTGTGTAAAGAAGTATCAGGTGAAGCACCAATATTAACAGAAAGCTGATCAGCACTAATGATTGTAGGTTCTAACCACTTTTGACTCCAAGGATCAGTTGATCTTGGATAAGCATGAACACTAATCTCATTATCTAACTGACACTTGAATGTGATTGCTCCATCCTCAAATTTAATCAAATCACCAGCAGAAAGACCGTGGTTGTTGATGTCAAGTGTTAATATACCATTATTAGGATTATATGAAGCAGTATCAGGATCATCTACATTATCTGTACCTACTGATTTAATGTTAATTGACTTATTATAGAATGGGTCAGTTGTACGTGGGTATGTTTGGTTACCACCACCTTGAGTACAAGTGAATGTCAAACTATTAGGTGCAAGTCTAATACTAGTACCAGCAAGCAATCTATGACCAGTCATCACTGCACCAGGTAGACTGGAAGCATATGTATGAGATAATGGTACGCTAATAGCACCCTGACCACCGTTAACGTTAACTGTAATAGTTGTAGAACTAGTTCCTGTAATAGCGAGTCTGTTCTTGGCAGCATAATCTATACCACCTACAGCACGAGAACCAGTTAATCTAGGATACGCAGATTGAGTTTGATTACTTTGTCCAACATCAACAGTAACAGTTGTTCCAGTTACAGCATCAATTGATAATATTTGTCCAGATGCAGGGTCGGAAGAACGAGGATAAGGGTGCTGTGTAGCATGACTATCAGCATCGCAAGTAAAGATGACTGCCTGATCATCAATCTCAAGAGTATCAGAAGTAGTATAACTATGAGATCCAATCTCCAATACTAGAAGTCCAGTAGCAGGAGTATATGTTGTACCAGCAGCAGCAGTCTTTTGACTTAAAGTTCCACCAACATCAAAGGTTAATCCATTAGTTACACCAGTAACAAATGTATGAGTACCTGTTGCAGCAGCACAAGTAAAGGTGAGAGATTCTGGTTTAAGACCAATGGTATCATCAGTAGTCAATCCATGATTAAGACCAACAGTCAACTCCATATCACCACTTGTGGCATTGTATGTTGCGTTAGTTACATCAAGTGCCCCAACTGTCAACTCCATATCACCAGTAGTATGGTTATAATCAGCAGCAGTAGGAGTATAAGTTCCAGCAGTTGTCTTACCAACATCAACCGTAATAGTATTTGTGGTTACAGATTCAACAGCAATATCTTTCTTATAGAATGGATCAGTTGGTCTTGGATATGAATGGTAACTACTATCATCATCCATTGCACAAGTAAATGTCAATGAATTTGGTTTGATTTGAATTACATCATTCTGTTTCTGGAGACAATCACTAAGTGCTGTCTGGAAAGTATGAGCAGTAGTGTTAGAAGATATTCCTACATTAACCACAAAAGTATTTGTAGTTACTCCTGTAATAGTCAACCATCTACCACTAGCAGGGTCAGATGATCTTGGATAAGTCTTAGTTACACTATTGTCTTGAGCACACTTGAATGTTAATGAATTATCATCAAGTTTAATCTTATCACCATTACTAAATCCATGACCACTTAAAGTGATAGTCATTGCACCTGTAGCAGGTGTAAAGGCAGCACCAGTTGGTGTATGCTTAGTATATGGTGTCATTCCATGACCAGCAATGGTCAGTACCAATTTACCTGTTGAAGGAGTATATGATACATTAGTTGGACTATAAAGTGTACCAATTAAATCAGGTGTAGAAAGTAAATCATAGATTGCATCATCTTTAACCTGAGTTAAGAATGCAGTTTCTTCTTCCTCTTCCCAAACTCCACCCCAGTCAGCGATGGTAGAAGACCTAATCTCTTCTTCAAAGTATTCATCACCAACAAGTATTTGTAGTGCTGATTCACGACCTTGCTTACCAGAAGGTACAAGAATCTCAATTATAGTTTCAATTAAAGTATCAATAGCAGATTGAACATTAGCACAATCTTGAGCAGTATAATCAGTACTATAACCATCATCCTGAGAATCAGTTATAGTTAAATCTGTAACAGCAGGAATTATGTTTTGATCAGTAAATCTACCAACATAATGTTCTGGAGATAATTGACCAGCACCAGTACTCTGAAGTAAGTTATTAACTGCTTTCTTACAAAGGAATCCTACTCTTTCAATTGCCTCAGCAGTTTGAGCAAGTTGATCTTCAACCTGTACAATATTTTGAGATGTATCAAGGAACTTCTTAGCAGCTTCTACAGAACTGTAGTTACCACCAACAAGAAGGTCAGAAGCAATAGAGTCAACAATAAGAGTCATATCTCTGACACACTTATTCTTACCGTCAGTATCGCCACCTGGATAATTAAATACTCTGACATCATTACTACCAGCATCCTGATAAGTAAATTTCTCTTGCATTAAACCAACTGCTTCATTACCAATGTAATCCTTGTTAAAGATCATCAAATCAGCAGCATCAGCATATCTATCACCAGTTGGTGAAAGAGTACTATTCATTAAAGTAATAAGAGTATCAATAGAGGTTTTAACATTAGCACATCCACCACCATCAACAGTAATTCCAGCAGGAGGAATAATAACATTAGTAGAGTAATTAGCAACTAGAGTTCCGTCAATTGCTGCCTTAGCATAGAATGCTAAACGCTCATGAGCATATAGTGATTGTAGAAGTTGTAGTCTAATGTGAAGTATCTCACCATTAGAACCAAGATAGAATCTAAAGGCAGTAACAGTATTTGCATTACCACCATACTCTAAATCTTCTGCAATAGCATCAAGAATTAAACCAAGGTCAGTCTTACAACGTATTGTACCAAGACCAGAAGCACCACCTTCGTTTCTAGGCATATCCTGTACAAGATCAGGATAGCGATTAAGCATATCACCAGCAGTCTCGTCAACAATAACAGTTGCATTAGCACGAATTAGATTCGCGGCATCCTTATATCTGTTAAGTGCATCTGGATTTAATTGATTACTTACAAATAAGTCATCATCTGGGAATTCCTTATCACAAGTAAATTCACTAGTAACATAAGCATCAACTACACCACCACCAGTTTCACTAGTAGGAGCAGTTCTAGTTACAGTACCAAGATGATCACTTGGTGTTAATGAATCTGCATTAAAGATAGTATCAGAAATAATACCAGTGTATGTTGTGATAGCAGTTGCTACATCCTGACAATAAGGATTAGCGGTATCTGTAGTGATTGTATTATCAATTACCTGCTCATAACCATGATCACCTGTGATTGATATAGCGTCTCTACGCATCACATTGATCATGAAATCACGAACCTTACCAATTGCCCATACAGTCTCACCCTCTTCACCTGAAATATGATTAATAAGTATATTATTAGTATCTGCACGATTAACATAATATGCAGCAGTATCCCAAGACTTACTGTTACCTTCGTTACGAAGATCATAGCATATTGCCTTAACCCACTCCTTAGCATCTCTAACACACTTAGAGAATGATGGATGAGTTCTTTGAATAAAGTTAACTGAACTTGGATATTCAATTGTTCTTAAAGCACCAGGATCAGATAAAGTATCTGTCACGATCTTCATCAAAGCATCAAGACGTGCATTTGCTTCAGGATATCCACCATAAACGAATGGAATATTTGAATTAGTTTGCTGAATTTCACCGTGAGAAGTAATTGCATTATCTTCAGAACTTACAAATGTATGTGCATAACCACCACCAGTCTTAACAGCACCAGCAGCAGCACTCTGGAATACATGAGTATAGTTACCACCAGCAATTACAGCACCAGCAGATGCACCGATGAATGTATGTGCTGTAGGTGAACCTACAGAAGTAATTGGTTTTACATCAACTGTAATAGTTCCAGTCTGTGTCTCAAGACCATTAGATGAAGCACTTATAAATGTATGTTCAAAATCTCCAATACTAGTTTGACCAACTTGAACATCAAATGTATTATCAGTTATATTACTGATTGCTGTCCACTTATTACTAATAGGATCATTTCCTCTAGGATAAGTATGAAGTGTCTGATGTAAATCTTGATTACATGTAAATGTTAATGAGTTATCTAATATTCTAATCTTATCTTGATCAGTAAATCCATGATTAGCAATAGTTAGTCTTAAAATACCAGTAGAAGCAGTATATGTTGCACCTGTTACTGTGTGCTGGTTCTTACCAATAGCAGTAATAGGAAGTGCTCTCTGCCAAGCATAGTCAGCACCAGATGGTGTACCACCACTGTAACTAGAACCTGTGCCACGAGGATATGCAACCTGTACAGGTGAACCACCGTAAGTACACTGGAATGTTAATGAACTATCTGCTAGTTTAATACTCTGTGCTTCAATTAAGTCATGAGTTCCGATATTAAGTACCAAATCACCAGAGGTGAAGTTATAAGTTGCACCAGCAACATCATATAGAACTTGAGGTGATGCACCAACATTAACTGTAATTTCACCAGTCTGCTTCTTAAGAGCATTACCTACACAACTGTTAAAGGTATGAACAGAAGTATCTGGTGACTTACCAATTTGTATGTCAAATGTATGTGTTGTTAGGTTCTCAATTGGGATCCACTGAGATGCAGAAGGATCTTTTGGTCTTGGATATGAATGATATGAAGTATCACCATCTAACTTACAAGTAAACTTCAGAGCTTCGTTATCAAGTTTAACCTGATCACCAGCAACCTTAATACCATTAGAAGCAGAAGATTGCCATACATGAGTATAGTTTCCACCAGTTCTAACAACAGAAGTTAGAATACTATTGTTTACAGCATTAACGAATGTATGTGTATAGTTACCACCACTTGTTATAGCATTAGATGAAGTACCACCAACCCATGTATGTGTTGATACGTTAGAAGAAATACCAACGTTAACAGTAATAGTTGTACGAGTTACACCATCAACATAGATTGTTCTATCATAGTATGGGTCTCTCTGAATTGAAATACCATTTGCAGTAGCAGACTCAAATATATGAGTATCTGGGTTTGTAGAAGGTGCAAGATCTAAAACTTGAACTTTAAACGTAGTTGAAGTTACATCAAAAATTGGTAACCATCTACCACTAGCATAATCACTTCCACGAGGATATGAGTGGTTAGTAGCATTACCATCCTTAGCACACTTGAATGTTAATGAATTATCTGCGATCTTAATCTTCTCACCATACTTGTAACCATGAAGAGGTACAGTCAATGTCAAATGTCCTGTAGCAGGATCATATGATGCAGTATTAACTGTAGAAGTATCAATTGTATTTCTTGGATAAGTATGAGTTGTTACACCATCTGGTTCAGCGAGAGTAGCATCTTGCTGACACTTGAAGGATAACTTATCCTGTCCAATCTTAATACCTTGTCCTTTCTTAATTCCGTGGTTATGACCAACAGTAAGAACCATCTCACCTGTATTTGGTGAATAAACTGCATTAGTTACATCATGGTTAACTAGAGGTGTTGTACCAACAGGAACAGTAATTGTATTAGCATCTACAACAGTAACATCTAACCACTTGTTAGCAACTGGATCTGTTGAACGAGGATATGCATGAACAGTTTCATGATGATCCATGTCACATGTAAACTGAAGTGCATCCTCAGCAATCTTAATTCTACTTGTACTTTCAAGTCCATGACCAGTAATAGTCATCTGAAGAGTACCGTTACCAGGATTATATGTTGCAGCAGTAGGTGTTAATCCTACAGCAGGAACAAACTTATGGGCAAACTGGTTACCACCAGATCCTACATTTACATTAATAGTAATAGTAGTTGGAGTAACTCCCTTAATATTCAATGCTGCATTATAAGCAGGATCAGTTGATCTTGGATACTTATGAGTAGTAGCATAACCATCATTAGAACATGTAAATTCTAAAGATTCTTTTGCTAGTTTAATAGCAGTTCCAACCTTAAGATCGTGATTACCAATCTCAAGTACTAAATCACCACCAGTATGATCATATTCAGCATGAGCAACATGGAAATCTTTAAGAGGTGACTTACCAACATTAACTTTGAATACTGTAGTACTGTCAACATCTACATCTAACCACTTACCGAAAGTAGGATCACTCTTACGTGGATAGGTCTTATTACCAGAACCCATTGCACAACTAAATGTGAATGCACCTTCTTCAAATCTTACACGAGCACCGTTAGCAAGACTATGAACACCAGTTGTAGTAACTGACAATTCTCCAGTTGCAGGGTCGTATGTTGTTCCAGAAGCACCTGTTAGATTAGTTGGTCCACTCCAACCATGATTTTGAATATCAAGAGTTAGAACACCTGTTTCAGGATTGTACTTAGTACCAGCAGTACCAATACCAACATTCATTGTAATGTCGTTTCCAGCCTTAGTGATTGGAATAGTTCTACTCCAAGTAGCATCTGAGGTTCCTGTTCCTAATGTAGTAAAGATTGGGTCGGTTGCTCTTGGATATGCATGGTTAGTAGCATTTTGATCAAGATCACAAGTCATTGTTAGTGAACTTACCTTCATGTTAATGAAGTCACTAGCAGCAAGTGAATCTGTACCATCAGCACCAACAGTAAGAACTAGGTTACCAGTTTCAGCAGTATAAACTGCATTAGTTACTGTATAAGTATTGCCTGTAGCACTAGCATCTCTGATACCGCCACTAAGAGCAGAAACAAATGCATGGTTACCAGCAACTACTGTATGTTGAGTTTGACCAACAGCAGTAATAGGAATATTTGTGTTATGTACTGGATCAGTTGATCTTGGATAAGTCTTATTAGTATTCTGACTATCCATGTTACACTGGAATGTCAGAGAGTCAGTATCAATCTTAATAGCATTACCAACATTCATATTGTGCTTACCAATATTGAGTGTTAGATTACCATCAGCAGGAGTATATGTAGCAGCAGATACATCATGTCCGACTTCAGGAGAAGCACCAACATTAAATGTAACGTTACCATCTTGTCCTAAAAGTCCATGTGGAGCATGAGACTTGAATGTATGATTATAAGCACCACCATTGTATACAACTGCTCTTGATACACAATTGAATACCGCAGAAACAAATGTATGAACTGTATTATTAGAAGTAATTCCAACGTTAATAGCAAATGTATCTGTAGTGACCTTACCAATCTTCATCCACTTACCGCTAAATGGATCGGTCTCTCTTGGATAAGAATGCTGTGTCTTATTATCGTCAGTAGCACAAGTGAATACTAAACCAGCATCAGCAACCTTGATATATTCACCACTTGCAAATGTATGACCAGCAAGAGTTAGAGTCATCCAACCTGTAGCAGGATCATAATCAGCATCAGTTGGAGTATACTGGTTGTTAGCATTAACAAATTGATGAGTACTTGTATTGGTTGGAGTAGTACCCTGTAATGCATTAACCTTAATAATACCACTCTGATACTGAAGACCATTAGCAACAGCACTGTCAAATGAATGAACAGTAGTGTTAGAAGAAACTCCTACGTTACACTTAAAGGTATCAGCATCTACTACCGTTACTGTAATCCACTTACCACTTATAGGGTCAGTAGATCTTGGATATGCATGAGTACCACCACCAGCAGTACAAGTAAACACGATTGAACTGTCTACTATTTTAATTCTTTGACCAGAAACAAATCCATGAGCAGCAGATGTAATTGTTAATAAACCTGTAGTAGGTTCGTAAGTTGCACCAGTTGCTGTCTTAGCATTAGTTCCAATATCAGTAATCTTAAGGAACTTATTGTATGCAGGATCAGTTGTTCTTGGATATGACTTATTAGTGATGTAGTTATCACTGTTATGGTTACAAACAAAGTTTAGAGAGTTGTTTGCAATCTTAACATACTCACCAACAGAGAAGTCATGATCTCCAATAGTAAGTTCTAGAACTCCAGATGCAGGTGTATAAGATGCACCAGTAACACCAAATCCTTCAATATTTTCACCAGTACCAGTTTCAATACAGTTATTATCAGCACGAACAAATGTATGTCCAGATGTATTAGAAGATACACCAACGTTAACAGTAATCTTACTGTCTCTTCTTATAATACCATTTGCAGCAACTGCTGTACAGTTATGATTAGAAGTGTCTGAAGACTTACCTATTTGAACATCAAAACTATCTGTAGCAACAGCATCAATACGTAACCATTGACCACTAGCAGGGTCAGTTGGACGTGGATATAGATGATTACTACCGTAACTATCAGTATTACACTGGAAGGTTAAGGACTCATCAACAATCTTAACGTATTCACCGACAGTGAAATTATGACCTGTTTGTCCAATTGTTAGAACACCTGTAGTAGGTTCGTAGTCAGTATCTGACTGAGCAGCAGTATATGGTGTACCTTCATACTTAATAGGAATTGAAGTATCATATACTTTGTCACGTTTCTGTTGAATACCATCAGCAACACCAGAAACAAATGTATGAGTGTAGTTACCACCAGTCTGTACAGCACCAGCAGAAGCAGAAACGAATCTATGCTCTGTCTGATCTGTTGAAGGAGCAGATGGAAGAACCTGCATACTAATAGTCATGTCCTGACCAGTAACACATCCAGCAGTACAAGATACGAAAGTATGCTCTGTTGCGTTAGTAGAAGGTACAGAAGCAAGAATCTGAACATCAAATGTATCAGGAGTTCTATTGAATACAGTTAACCACTTACCACTTGATTCATCAGTTGCTCTTGGATAAGAATGTACTGTGTCATGATTGTCATGATCACATGTAAAGCTAAGAGCATTGTTTGCAATCTTGATCTTATCACCATTCTGTACAGGATGATCCTTAATAGTTAAGGTTACATGACCTGTATTAGGATTATAATCAGCAAATGTAGGTGTTAAAACAGCATCGCCAACCGCAGTGATAGCAATGGAAGTGTTGTATGTAGCACTATCATTACCATTATTTCTAGGATAAGTCTTAGTTGTTGCGTGATTATCGTTGTTATAATCACAAGTAAATGTTAATGAATCCTGAGCAAGTTTAATTGCATCACCCGCAACCATTCCATGAGTACCAATGGTAAGTTCCATGATACCTGTGGTTGGGTTGTATGCAGCATCAGTTGGTGTATAGTTTACAGCAGGTGACTTACCTACATTAACAGTAAATCTTGTTGTACTAGGAACACTCTCAACTTGTAACCACTTATCATATGTTGGGTCAGTCTGACGTGGATATGCCTTATTAGAACTACCACCGTCCATTGTGCAATTAAATGTGATTGCACCTTCATTAAACTTGATCCAATCACCTACTTGCATACCATGTGTAGCAGCAGTAGTAACATCTAAAACACCAGTTAAAGGAGCATAAGTTGAACCAGATGCTGCCTGATGAGTATCAATAGCTGTACGAGGATAAGTATGCTCAGTAGCATTACTATCTAAAGCACAAGTCCAAACTAATGAATTGGGTTGAATCTTAATTGTCTGACCAGCAGCAAGACTATGAGTACCAATATCAAGTACCATATCTCCTGTAGTAGGATCATAAGTACCAGCAGAAGGAGTAAATGTGTATGATAAACTCTTACCTACATTAACTTCAAAACTGTCTGGATTTGAATTAGAAATCTTTAACCAACGACCATTCCAAGGATCAGTTGTTCTTGGATAGTTATGATCAGTATGATGATCATCTTGATCACATGTGAATACTAATGACTTACCAAGAATCTGAACACTATTACCATCTACAAATTTATGTCCAGGAACCCATAACTGAAGTATTCCAGTCTCAGGATCATAAGTTGCATTATCTATAGTATGAGATGTAATACCAACTTCTTTAATTGCATTCTTACGTAAGTATGATTGATCTTCAAGACGAGGATATGTGTGCTCAGACTTATTACCGTCCATTGCACAAGTAAACTTCAATGAGTTAGCAGTAACACATGCACTACCATTAGAACGAGTAGAGTTAACTATAAAGTTGTGTGATTTACCAATATCTACTGTAAGATCACCAGATACAGGTTCATAAGTTGCATCAGATGCCTTAAATCCATTATACTGAAGAACTGGAGAGTTGTTGATTACTCTCTTAGCAATATCTCTTGCTTCATTAAATACACGAATTGAGAAACTTTCTTTACCCTTAAGGTGATCAAGTTTAGCATTATTAACATATAATTTAGCAGCATCATAGGTCTTATTGTTAAAACCATATGTTAGGTTATAAGAAATATTACGAATAATATCTTTTACGTCATCCTTACAATCTATAGGACCAGTTCCTGGAGGTGGTTCTGGTGAAATACGATCATATGCTTCAGCAGCAATGAAATCTAAGTTACTATTGATAACATCGTAGAATTCCTTACCGTAAGTAATAGGTACTTCAGTATCAGGATGAGGAATGTGTAATTTAACAAACTCTTTATCAGTCTGATAAATTGCTTCATTAGCAATCAATTCAACGTTGTTTAATATCTCAGTTGAAGCATCAAAGAATCTGAAGGTAGTATCTCCAGTTAAGAACTGATCACCTTCGTTCCATGTAGGTACTCCAGACCAATCTTGGAAAGTAGTAGATAGGTTAGCACCATCAAAGTGTACTAAGAGGAGAGTATTAATATCTCCTTGATGCATATAAGTTGCATTAGTAAAGTTAGTAGTGTAACGCTTATTATTAGATACTCTTAATTCATCAACATATCCTTGGAACTGGTTAGCAGCAGCGTGATCTGCACCAACCTTAATTGGTTTTGTAGTACCATAATCAGTAGCATTAGACCAAGTAGAACCTACCTGAGTTCCATCTAAGAACATTCTATGATTGTTTCCGTCTCTAGAAACTGCTACATGATGCCATGTATTTTGAGTTACAGTACCACCAGTAATTACATCAGCACCACTAACATGGTATTCTAATCCAGTACCATCAAGTCTTATGCAAGGTGATGCTTCTGAAGCTTGAGTTCTAAAGTCAATTAAATGCTGAGTACCAGTAACACTAGCAGCATAGAACCAACACTCAACTGTCCACTCACCATTTCCAAAACCAAATTCAGTTGAAGTTGGAACTGAAACATAAGCAGAACCATTCAAATATAGAGATGCACTACCAAATTTCTTCTGTAGAGTTGCATTAATAGCACCACTTTGAGCAACAGGAACGTGTAAATCTGTACTACGACGTGCTACCTTACCAAGATAAAGGTATTTACGTGCATAGTTAGTACCAATTACTTGAGCAGTACCATTCTCACTACGGATAATATCACCAGTTAAAATTAAACCATCAGGAGTAACTTTAGGTTCATCATATGCAAGTTTGTATAGACGAACTGTTTCTCCATCAATTAAATCGCCTGAGATGTTAGAGTAGTTAACAATGTGGTTACGAATATCTTCGTCAACTGTAAACGTACCAGCAGCATTATTATACTCTAGAATTAAGTTACTTACAACTTCAGAATTAGGGAACTTACTATTAAATTCAGTATTCTTATCATTAACATCAGTTAGTTGTAACTGAGTCTGTGAAACATTATCAAGAATAACGTTCTGGAAATTAATATTAGTAATTCTGTTGAATACTAATCCTTGGAAAGTAGATCCTTCAGAAATAATAACTTGGTTATTTGGTTCATTAGTTACAGGATCTCTGTATGCAGAAATACCAATAACTTCAGCAACAATATTACTCTTCTGACCAATGATTATATCACCAATAACAATATCAAATAAACCAGCAGTAGACTGATAAGTACCAGCAGTCTTACTTAATAATACAGTATCTCCAATCTCAATAGTTGTTCCAAAGACATTACTATCAGTTTGGTGACCTACAACAGCAGTTCCATCAACACCTCTGTTAGCAGTAACAGTGTTACCAACTATAGTTGCCACCTCAAATCTCTCAGAATCAATCTGATAAACTCCACCAGTATTAGCAACAATAGTAACAGTAGCATCTTGATTACCACCACCACTAATTGTAATTACATCTCCAAGAGCATATCCTGTACCACGTTCCTTAATCTTAGTTGCAGTTATTACTCCACTACCATCTGCATCAACAGTAACAGTCATTCCAGTACCAGATCCACCTGATGTAGATACACCATCAATATTATCAATGTATCCAGTACCAGCAGTAGTTAATGTTACCTTAGAAAGTGCATATCCAGAAGCAACATCAAATGTGTTACCAGATGCAGAAAGACCAGCAGGGATAGTAGTTAGAACCTGACCATTATCACCTTCTAGGTTAACTCTTTCAATCTTAGCATTGTCCCCTCTAAGGTTCTCAATATCTTCTTTAAACTGGAATAAGTTAGTATTTGTGATAGGATCAATACTATCAACGTTTGCAGTAAATCCTGTAGCAGATGAAGTGATAGCCTCACCTTCATATGTAAGAGTTGTAGCAGGATCATCAACCTGGAAAGGTTGACCAGCAGTAGTCTTATAATAGAAGTCAACAGTTGTTAAACCAGTAGCAACAACAATTGCCTCATAATCAGTTATAATACCTCTAATAGTACCACCTACAAGTGGGAAAATACCAGAAATAGTACTTAAATTCGCTCTATAAAGAGTTTTAAACTCTAATGTAGCATTTGAATACTGAACATTAGCAGGAGGTTGAGGTGGTGATGAGAATACAACATTTGATCCCTGAACAGTAAATGCATCTCCAGGAGACTGTACAATACCATTCAAACTAATTAAGAGTTGATTAGCAGATGCAATAACAGGTTCTGTTACAACATTACCATCTTGGTTAATATTTTGAACAGTCAATCCAAATGAGATCTTCTCGCCATCAAACTGATCTGAAATATCATTAATCTTCTGAACAGTAGAAGTTAGAATCTGCTCGGAAGAAGTCAAATTCTTCTGTCTGAAACGAACCTCAGTGTTATCAAATTCAGTATAAACTGGTTCAACTAGAGTAAAGTTCTGTAGATTTGGAACAATAGCAGATTCTGCAAGGTTAACTGACTTAGTAAGTTCAAATGCAGTCTCTTTGTTCTCAATAGTTGATTTTTCAACTAATCCCAATTCACCAAATACCTTAAATCCAGCAGGGTGAACGTTAGTAATAAGGATGTCTCTCCAGTCAGATATTGAAACAGGAGCCTTAACACTATAGGAGAAGTCCTGATAGAAATAAGAGTCTTGAATCTTCTGAATGATTTCTGAAGGTTTACCTACATCATCAACGAATCTACCTGGAGTTGTAGTGATAGCACCAACTTCTAGGACACCCTTAGCAATACTAAAGTTATCAATTGTACCAGATGCCTTGGAAATAGTACCAGTAACAATCTGATTCTTACTAAATGTACCAGTATAATCAACAATCTTAAGAATTCTAGGTCCAATTTGCCAACCATCATTCTCTGAAACGTATCCAGTTGCAGTTGCATTTTCTAATGTATCACCTTGATAGATTAATTCACCAGCAAGGAAACGACCAGTAACAACGTTTGCAGTAGCAGCACCACCGAATGAATCTGTTAAAACGACCTGTCTACCAGTACCAGCATTAGTATATGAAATATAATCACCAATTGCAGCATTATCTTTAGTAATTGCTAAACGCAATTGATCATTTTCTAGTGAATTACTAATACCAGAAATAGCATAATATGTTGTATTGGCATTCAATCTACCGAAAGATGAGATTGGTAGTTCTGGATCATCTCCACTACCATCATCATTAGAAGTTAATGTTACAGCAGAACCATTTACAATACCATGTGGGAACGAGAATTGTAGTAAATTAAGGTCAAGGTTAACAACATAGTTAAAGGATGACTTCAAAGTTACAGCAGGTTGTGAGGAGTAACCTGCACCTGGATCCTTAACTTCAATAGCATCAATACGTCCGTTCTTAATAGATGCCTCAGCAGTTGCTCCTGAACCTCCACCACCAGCAATAATAACAGCAGGAGGGGTAGCATATCCAGAACCTGGGTCAGTAACAGTAATACTATCCAGTATGTTTGTACTAGTTAACTGAACGTTGACTGGGAATGTGATTTCAGGACGTAATGTATAGTCATGAGTATAATCAAAACCGAAGTTGTTGTTCTTAAGTTTCTTAATCTTACCGATCTTATCTGCTTTAACGAAGACAGATGCACCAGTTCCATTTGGAGGAATAACAACAGTTAATTCTGCACCAGAACCAGTAAGTCCAGCACCTAAAATACCAGTGATAGACTCAATGTCAATAGTTGCAGTAGTATAATTCTTACCTGGATCAGTAACGATTACCTCAGCAATCTGACCTGGAATGTTGTTACCTTCATCATCCTCACCATCAGCAACAGTAATATTAACCTTACCACCTTCTCCATCACCACTAATAGGTACTCCAGTGTATTCTCCTACAGCATATTCAGTACCTGGTTCAGTGATTGCAACTCTTTCAATCTTACGATTGGAGACAATTTGTGAAATAACAGGTAACTTCTTGTAGAACCCACCACCATTTACTAGACGGATATCTCCAATTGGTCCAACTGCTTTAGTTGAGAATGTTGTATATTTAACTAAACTTGCTTGAGCAGTACCTTCTGGTTCCGAAGTTAATGGGAACTTAAAGATTGTATCACCAGTAGTAATAGTACCACCACTAGTAGAGTATATTACGAAATTGCCGTTATATGGTGTAGTTACAACATCCATGTAAGTACCAGCATCAACTGGAGATGTATCACCAGTTTTTGATGGATCAAAGTAATATGATATATTTGTTACATCATTATTAATAGAAATCTGAACATAAGGTTCTGGTTGGTTTCCAACCTGATAACCTGGAGTTCCAACACGAGTAATTGAGTTGAATGAATATTCTAACTTAAATAGGTTATCCTTAGAGAAGGACATGAAATATCCTTGCAAGGATGTATCACCAAGCATAAACTTATACTTGTGCTGATAATACATCTTAAGTACAGGATGCTTGGCATATATGTCAATTGCCGAAGCAGCAACAGGTAAACCAACAGCAACTGCTCGTAAACCAACAATAAATGATCTAGTGCTTAAAACATTAGTAACATTGAATGATCCATTAAATTCCTCAAGATCATTACCAGAAATTAATAGATTATCTCCAACTTTATGGCGATGTGCTTCAGCAGTAGTAAAGTAAATCTTATCAGTATTAGCAGCATCATCAAGGATTATAATCTTCTCAAGATTAGTAATTAGAGTAATCTGAGTTACAGCAGTCAATTGATTAGGTGAAGCACCAATTGTTAACTGAGTTCTATCGGCATTCCAAGAAACAGTATCTGAAGTTGGAGTAATAACACTTCCAACAATATATGGAGATCCAGCAGGTGCAGTAGCATCAATTCTTACAGTATAATCATTAATACTATATTCCTTAAATCTAGCAGATAATCCACCAGGAATGTCAAATATGAATGTACCTTGTCCAGCAGTAGCATCATGATCCTGATTAGCAAAGGTTTGTGATGCAATTTCATTAACTTCAGTTCCAGTAGATACAATTTCTCCAGTATCTTCCCAACCTACCCAATCAGTAGCAGTACCGTAACTTGCAACATATACACCAGTAGAATCACTATCTACAATAGTAGCAGTTCCTATAACCTGCCCACCAGCATTCTTTTGTTGTAATTGAGATCCAACATTAAAAGTTGCAGGTTGATTGAATGTGAATTTAAGAATATTATCTGCTTGTATAGCATCAACAGTCTGAATATAAAACTTACCCCAAGTTAGTGGAGTTGCTTTAACCTTTCTACCACCAATAGCAGGTATAGTAGCAGTTCTAGTAGACCATACATCTGTAGTAGATGATATAGTTACAGAGTCAAGTACAAGAGTTGAGTTTGCATCATTGTAGTCTAGAACCTGTAAACCTTCACCTGCAAGTGTTAATGCTCCTGGATTAATTACCTGATCAGTAACATTACTGTAGGTATATGCAGCAGTATTGAATTGCCACGTAGTATTAGTTCCAGTAAAGTCTCCTTGACGACTAGTATCAACATTCTTATCAGTCTTAAGTATTAAACTGCAATCAACAGCGTAAGTATATTTCTGGAGATAAGTATTAAAATCAGCAGTAGTAGAAGGAACTATAACCTGTATTACACGGTCAGTAATCTTAAATCCATCAACATTAAATGATCCAGCAGTGGTAACAGTCAATCCTGAAGAAGCACTCTGCCAATTAGGTGAGTTACCCATGTAAATCTTAGCAGTAGTTGCAATATTGCTATTTCCTGGAAGAGTTCCTGTACCTACTTGAGTTCCATTAGCATATACAGTATAGACATTACCATTCTTAGTTAATGCAATATGAACATAACCAACGTTGTTAATAAGAACATTATCAACACTAGCAATAGCACCAGCAGTTCTTTGAGTAGTAGCAGAAGCATACATCTCAATCCGCTTATTACTACGGTTTAACATGACCGTAATACCTGGTTCATTACCATGTCCTACACCAAATAGGATATGGTGACTAGATCCAGCAGTACCTAATCTAGTATCTTGCTGATCATTAGATTCATCAACTGAGAAGAATCCTTCAATTGTCCAATTACCATTAACATCAAATGAATCCTTGAATCCCCAAATACCTGTATTATTGCCTGGTTCTAGTTCAAAGTGAGTATCTGCCCATGCAGATCCATCCCAAGCATCAATCATCAAACCACCAGTACTACCCTTACCATTAGGAGCACCACTAGTAATATTAGAACCTTTATAGTAATCTCCAATAAGATTTCTATTAGTAATGTTACCTGTTGTATCTACAGGTTCAGTTTCACTAGTTTGTTCAAAGTTAAAGAGTCCAATGACTTCATTACGGAATGCTTGTCCTACAAAAATTGGGTCACCAGAAGCATCTGAAACAAAATCGTTAATTTCAAATCCAACTATATTTCTAGTAAATTTAACTACATTAGTAGAAATTAAAGTACCATCATACTTAATCTTGGTAATTTCACTTTGCTTACGATATGCATCATACTCAGCAGTAGATTCGTTAACCTCATAGTTACATGCAACGTTATACTGTCCGAATACATCAATATTACCACCAATTGCCTTTAAATTTCTCCAAGTAGTTCCTCCAGTAGGAGTCCAACGCTTACCCCAAACAACAGTGTCACTAGTAGTTACTTTAGTAACAATTATTGAATTTGAGTTAGATGCAGAGTATGCAGTACCAGAAACATAGAAATCTCCAAATTCGTCAATATCAAACTTAGGATCCCAGAAATTATAACTGGTTGCAGTAAAGTTAGTAACTTTGTCTACAGCAAGTTGGAATTGTTGTGCTTCACAATGTGCAATAGCAAATGACTTCTGAGGACTAGTATTAGTAGGTGCAACCTCTAAAAGAGCATAGAATTTACCATTATCAGGATTATACTTAATATCTGCTACTTTTTCAGAAGAATCGGTACTAGCGATCTTTCTCTTTTGTTGAATAAGAAGGTTTTCGTTGAATACAATCAAGAAAGCATCATAAGGGTTAGAAGTGTTAGTATTGGTATAACCACCCATACAGAACTTATTTTCACCAACCTTAGTAAGTGCAGTTACTATATCTTGACGAGTAGAACCTGAAATACCAGCAATTTCCTTCTGATACTGTATTCCTACATTAGCACCACCTGAAGATTGATTGAACTTCATCAAAACAATATCAGGGTTGTAGTTAATATTGAGTGAATTTGGTTTTGTAGTACCACTTACATATACATCTTGAGTATCACTAGTAATATCAACATATATTGCAGCAAAATCACAATAAGTATCTTGACCACTTGGTTGCTCAGATCTAGCAGTTTTAGACCAAATTAAGTCTCCAGACTGAGAATACTTAGCAACATAACCTACTCTGTTGTTATATTCATCTAATGTATTACCACAAACGTAATAATCCTTAGTAGAATTATCAGTGAATATAGAATTGGCAACAGTATTCTTTAAATTATTTGTATTGTTAAGGAAGTATTCTGCCTTCTTAAATGACTGAGGATGTGAAATTACTAATTTTGGAGCAGTAGTAAACCCATTACCAGATCTAATAATATTAAATTCTGATACAGTACCATTACCAGTATCAATTATTGGAGTAATAGCAGCATGTTGTCCTACACCATCAATTTCAACACTAATAGGTACATCATCATTATATCCAGTACCAATCTGAGTAACATTAATTTGTTCAATACCATCAACGGCTTTAACCTTATAAGTCTCTAATTCACTTGCTGAATTTGGAGTATAATCAATAAGAACTCTATCAGTAGCAAGAAGATCATGAGGTTCAGCACATTCCACAACACCATGAGGAACATCATCAATTAACTCATAACTGTAAGAACTAACAGATTTACCTTCAATTGTTCTAACAACAGCAGATATACCATATCCTTCAGTATCAGTGTTATCAAAGACCAAACGGTCATTAACCTGATAACTATCACCTGGGTTCTCTACAACAAATGATGAAACAGCAGCATCCTCAAATTTAGTCGTTGTTTCAACTTCAATATCAACTTTAGAGTCAAATCTAACTTTAGGGAAGTAGTCAAATAATTCTAACTTGTTTTCTTCAAGTAAAGATCCAACATCTGTAAGTTCTTCAGCAGTTGTTGTAGTATTAGTGATTTCATAGGTAGCGCGGAAACCGACGTACTCAATGTCAGTAATATTAGCACTTTGTGAAGTTCCGTTATTATCATAAGTAAAATCTAGTCCAATATATTGATCATAAGTGCCATCAAATGCCTTATGGAAATTTTCATTAGAAATTGCTCTTACTAGAGCAGTATTAACTCCAAGTCCGTTATGAAGAACTTGTACAGTAATTGCAGTAGTGCTAGGAGCAAATTGACCGTTATTGGTAACAAATGCAGGTACAACATACTGTTGACCTTCTGCCATTGCAATGGTAGACTGATCATATGTTAACCTGAATACTCTATCATCTTGACGAGTTGCTAAACGATCTCCATTTTGTTGGTAATTAGTATCAATTACTTGGTCACCATCAGCATCTTCCCAAATTGGGTCAAATGTTAACTCTAAACCATCTTCTGTAGTTAAGAGATCAGCAGTTGCGTTAGGTGTACGTTCAACATCAATGTCAACATTCTCATATGGGTCTCTATAACGAATAACACCAGTAGGAATATTTTGCTGAACAGCAGTTGCAGCAAGGTTCCACTTATCTACACTAGAGTTAAAACTAGGACCAATAATGTATGGGAATACTGGATTACCATCTTCAGTAGCATCAATAGTAATGAAATACCCATAAACACCTTCTGGGAATTCAGGAGTCTTACCAAAACGACCATTATAGCGATCTAAGTCACCAACACCGAAGTTATAAGTATAATCTTCTACAAAAGTACCAGCAGGGAATGTATTAGTAGGTGCAGTTCCATAATATGAATCTGGGATACCATCATCATTACTATCAGTTAGAATTACAGTTTCTCTACCATAAGCATCAATTGCAGGTAATACAGGACCACCAGTTCTAACTGGAACTTGATTAGTTACAGAGTTATATACTAACTCAGTTTTAAGACTATAACTAGGTTCTAAGCGACGTACATTTGAAGATTGGTCAGTAGGATCAGCATATCCATAAGGACCATAAATTGGGTTACCATCATATGCCCATCCAAGAATAGGTGAGTGCTCAATGTTAGAAGTTGCTTCAGTTAACTTACCATTAGCATCTTCAATCAAATTATCACCAAGAACGTATCTAAGTCTCTTAGGATTGCTTAAGTGAGCATATTCACCACCATATTGGTTGTTTAGACCAGAGAAAACAGATCCTTGAGCATCATCAAGAACAGTAGTAGGAATATACCCACCTCTTGTCTCATTTCCGACTTGTAATGGTTTTTGCTCAGGACCAGCAAGGTTATAGTTCCAATCTTGAACAGAAGCGGTAAATTTAGCATCTTTACCAACTGAACTTAGAACAATGATTGTAGTTCCTGATTCGTAGTTAATACCACGGTTACTGATAGTAATACTTGTAACACGACCAGCATTTTCTCCATCAGTGTCAATAATTGCTTTAGCAACAGCACCAAATCCAGTACCATATATTTCTACTGTAGGAGGTGTTGTATATCCATTACCAGCGTTAATAACAGCAATTGAGATAATTCGTCCATTATTAACGATTGCTTGTGCCTGAGCACCAGTACCAGAACTTAGAGTAGCAGTTGGAGATGAAGTATACTCAGTACCAGCAGCAGTTATGTTAACAGTCTTAATTGGACCTCTAACAGATGCAGTAGCAGTTGCACCAAGACCACCGCCACCTACAATAGTGATTTCTGGTTTAGATGTATATCCAGTACCACCATCATTGATTAGAACTCTTGAAACTGCCTTATTAACAACAACAGCAGTTGCAGATGCTCCAGATCCACCTCCACCAACAATAGAGACTAGAGGAGGTTCTGTATAACCAGATCCAGCAGCATCTACGTCAATTGCAGTAATAGAACCGTTAACAACTACATTACCTGTTGCTCCTGTACCGCCACCACCAGAAAGTGTTAAATTTGGAGGTGCAGCAGCATCATATTCAGATCCAGCAGCATCAATGCTAATAGCAGTAACTTTACCAAATATTTTCTTTAAATCTGACTTATAAGACCATACAGAAACACCATTTACCCAAGAACCAGTTGCACCTGGGTTAATTGCGTCTTTTGTTGAAATTGTTTGAGAAATTCTTGGGAAACGAAGCAATTTACGCTGGTTTCCTGGAATAAGTGCCTGACCTTCAAATGGACCTACTTTATAGTTGGGAATACCTGATGCAGCAACATAAACGTAGTCATCATTGAAGAATGTGTTCTGAATGTTAGTAGTATAGATGCTAATAACGTTATTAACAGATTCAACGTCAGATTTACCTCTGTTAAGGTCAACAGAGATCAAAATGTTACCTTGAGGGATTGTAGAACCAGGTTGTGCTAATTCATACTTAAATACTGTTGCAGATTCTCTAGATTGAACCAAATAGGTTCCATTGTATACAATTGGGTTTGCACCATAGATTGTTACCTGGTCTCCTACCAAAAGTCCATGTGGGTTACCACAAGTAACAGTTGCAGTCTGATTATTCAGTCCACCATACTCAATACTAGTAACAGAAACTAATTTTTTAACGTTATAGTTCCAAGTATCAAGCAATTTAGATTCTTCAGAAGCACCTAACTTAGAAACTGTTAATTTGTCTCCAGGAAGGTAATAACTACCATCATCTGTTAAAGTTGTGTTCTCTGCCTTAACAATACCAACTAATTTAATAGTAACTTGAGTTTCTTGCCCATAGTTAACATAAACATAGAAATTGGAGGTTACTTCAGTAGCAGAATCCCAATCATCTACTACACTATTAACTGAACGAGTACATTCAATGAACTGGTTAAGTGATTTCTCTTTGTAACGGATTAATTCATTACCTACAAGAATCTCACCGTTCCTTTCTGGCCAACCAATAGTAGAGTCAACTGTAATAACACTATCAGTTGCACTAATACCTTCAGCAAGTTTTGTCTTGTATGGAATTGTAAATGCACCAGTAATAGTCTCTTCTGACAGTACAATCTCAAATATTTCTAATTCTGAAGTCTTAATTGAGATAAAGTTCTCAATTAGAGCAGATGCATCCGTAATATTAGGGTCTACATTATCAGAGAATTGCTGAATTAAACCATCAGAAAGATTTGCTGCATCACCTTCAGTAATTACACAACGAAGGATAGTATCAACCTGCCAAGTAGCAGCAGATGGTTTAACAATCTGTTCTTTAGGGTAAGATACACTTACATCCTCACCATAAAGAATTTTGAACAAATATGCAATAGATTTAGGAGTTCCTTTTGCAGAATAGAACGTCCTAATGTTCTTAATAACTGTATTGATATTAATTGTATTAAGATCAATCTTAGGAATGTCTGGAAGATACTGTTCTGTGAATTTAGACAACATCTTCTCAATAAAGACACCATCTAGACACTTAACAGTACTTGTAAGTACAGGATGAACTGCTGGATAGGTTTTATTCTCAAATATAGCATTTCCGTCTTTATCATATCCTACAAGACCAGAAACACCACGAGCACAACCAATAAACTGTGCTTTAGTATAAGCAGAACCTTCTTCTATAACTTTAAATCCAGTAACTTCACCAAATCCGACTTCAGCAGATGCAGTAGCAGAAGGTGGTCTCTGAATTATGATTGTTGGAGGTTCAGTAATACTATATCCAGTACCAAAGTTGGTAATGTTAATATCAGTGATTTGACCGTTGAATATTGAAGCAACAGCAGTTGCACCAGTACCACCTATAAATTGACCTGAATTATCCTTCCTATTGTCTACAACGTAGATTGAAGGAATATCAACATAACCAGAACCACCAGAAAGTAGTTCAATATCAACCACACGTCCAGTGGAGTCAACAGTAACATCAAGAATTTGAGCAGCACCTGGGTCAATTATAGCGATTCTAGGAGCAGATGTATAACCTCTACCTCTATTAACAACACTAAATCCACTTACTGAACCATTTGTCAATGTAGCAGTAATTTCTGCCTGTACAGGATCAGCACCAGTAGGAGCATCAACATATACGGTAGGAGGAACAGTATAACCTACACCACCTGATAAAACCTCTATAGAAGCAGGATCTACACCATTATTAGAATCAAGAGTAGGTTGACTTAGTTTACCACCACCAGGATCCTTAAAGACGATTCTAGGAGTAAATGTATAGTTACTACCTGAGTTATCTAACTCAATAGAAGTTACAGTTCCATTTTTAACTTTTGCCTTTGCAGTAGCATAAACACCACCAGCAGCAGTTGGAACCTGAATATCTACGATAGGTGGTTGTAAATCACTATAACCAGCACCACCATCAAGTAGAGTTAAATTCTTAATACCATTTACAAGTGATTCAGCAGATGCACCACCACCAGAAGTAGTCGTAACTACAGTAACAGCAGGAGGATTGGTTAACCTATAATCTTTACCACCTTTTTTAACTTTAATACCTGAAAGTTTTCCAGCATTATCAATTTGAGCAACAGCAGTCGCTCCAGTACCAAAACTAGTAATTGGTGCCTCAATTGACCCAAGATATGCCCTTTCATCAGCACTAGGAGCAGTTTTGAGTTTTAAAGTCTGTTTAAGTCCATCACTAACAACAGAATAGTCAACATAAGGAATAAGCAGTTTATCACCAATAATAACGTTCAAATATACCGTTAAAACTGGAGTATAACTAACTTCTGAATTTTCTAAGTTAAATTCAGTCTTAGAACTGTTAAATTGACTAGCAATTGGGTCTAAAACCTGTACAGAATCCTGCAAAAATCCTTTTAAGTAGAAAATCGCAGTTTCTTCTACAGAGTCGGAAGGGTTAGGTGATCTTGGAGGATCTTGGAATATTATGTCTGTACCACTAATAGTGAAGTCTACTGTTGGAATTAGATACTTACCAAACAGTCTTACTACAATATGATCAGCACTTGGAGGTGCAATTGGAGCATTTTCCGAAGCTAATGGAAATGACCTCTGAACACCGTTAAATGTTAAATATGGACTCTGTAACTCAATCCACTTTTCCCTGAACTCTGGATAGGATACACCGTCTGTTAAGGAGACTTCTGGTGATTTATCTGCCTTTTCATAGTAAATAATCTCATCATTTACTAAGAGCGAACCATTACTCTCAGCAAAATCATCAACACTCTCTACAGTTATAACATCTGCCGTATTAGTAACCTCTTCAAGTAAAGATGTTTCACTTTGAATTAGGTTAAAATCATACTCGTCTATATTCAGGTAATCCCTGAACTCATTTACAATATTTTGGGGTTGACCAGTCTTTTCCTGACCCTTATAGTAATATTGTAAGAACTTCTCAAATGCTGGATAATCAGCCCTGATAAAATCAGGCAACTGATTAAGGACATTCTGTGATACCTTATTAGTTGTACTTGTCATTGATTATTTTTGGTTCAGGCTCAGAAACACGCCATATTATTGAGGTCACCAGCGTTATCAATAGTAACTGGGGTAACCACAGCAGGGACTACGGCATACTGCTCAGGGTTAAGATTATTTAGCGGAATTGTAGCAGGTGGAAGGGTTCCAATTGGCACAACCGTGATATCAGGTGTCGGAAGAGAAATAATAGTACCAGGAGTATCTGGTCTGACTTCCGATGGGTTTTGTGGAATAACTTGGACTGGTAATTTACCGCCACCTGGGGGTTCATCTATCGCAACAGGTCCGAAACAAACCTTTCCTGTAAGATAATTGATGCTACCAGCAGAGTTATTGGTATAAATCTTGCTTGAACCACTATTATAGTAAGTTCTCAAATTACCAAATCCATCATCTTCAAAATACTGGACTACAGTTGGTCTATCAGTGGTAATGAACTGTCCAGATCTAATGATTGGTTCTTTATAACAAGTAGAACCGCTACCACCAGTTCCATCACCACTATCATTAGAAGGATTTGAATCATACAATGGTTGTCCAAAGTCAATACAGTAAGTATCAACAGAACCAGTATTAGCGTTCATATTCATATAACGCATCAACGTAGTTTGTACGGATGCTGAATCAATAGAAGCATCTGATAAACCGATTGCTTTATTGAATTTAGATAATGAGAACGAAGATTCAAAGTTGTTTATATTCTCTTGAGAGGCATATTGCTCAATAGCACCTAATACAAGAGACTGTAATTCTGAAATACTCTTACTAGTTTTAGTTGGATCGTAGAGTACAAATAGATTGTTAGCAACATAAAGGAATGATGGGTCAATAATGACTGGTTCAATGGATGCCATTGAATATGCCCTTAAATCCTTCGCAATTGACAATTTTGTCGCATTATTGAGTAAATTACCTGTTTTTGTCTTAATTGCGACGTAAACTTTACCATAAACAGGTGGATCTAGCTCATCTCCACCAAAAGCAATGACACTTTCGGCATTTGAGTAAACTTTTTTGGTAATAATTGAATAATCTTGTGATGTTACCGCCCTAAGTTGAGTCGTATAGTCCCTAGGAGCAGTGTATTTGATGGACTCAATGGATTCAACAGAATCACCGAATTGAGACCTCTCATTGACTGTTAGACCTGTCTCTACGATGCTATCAATTGTTCTAGCATACTGGTCTTCTATTTCTCCAACAAAATCAAAATCCTGAACGTCATTAGCAGCAGCTTCATGACTCTTGACGTATGATATGTTAATAACTTCACCATCTTGTAGTTTCCTTCCAATGACACCATCACCAAAGATGATCTCATACCTTTGGTCTTCAGTTTCACTAAGGAAATACACCCTGGAGTCTGCTTTAATGTTCGTTACGTCCTCACCAAGCACATAAACGTCTTCTTGAGTGGACTGAGCATTAGGTTTAACAGTAATCCTAAGTGTAGAAGTATCAACTTTATCAGTTGGAACCAAATATTTCTGTTTTTTGAAGGATGATACCGTATATCGGTAAGTTAGAATGCTTCCTTCATAAATTACGGTCTTATTAAATAATGCTACTCCATTAATGTCAGTAACAGCATTAACATCCTCAAGTACGTTGAATGTATATGCTCCACCAGTAGCAACAATACCCTTTTTAAGAGACACATACTGAGGATATGCATCATTCAGCAATTCTGTCTGTACACTGAACGATACACACGCTTTTGCTGCCCTAGAAGACCTTGGAGTATAGTTTAGAGTCTTTGCTAGACTTACAACGTTATCCCTGACTGTAGCGGATGAGAGAAAGGTCTCATTAACCGCCATGTTAGCATTGAATGCTGTATAGTAAGTATTATAAGCAAGAACATCAACCAAATACGACAAAGTAGACCCTTCAAAGTCATAATCCGTAAACTCATCACGAGTCCTAAGATAATCTTTGATTGAACTCTTAATAGAGTCAAAATCCATTGCTGTAAGGTTATTTGGAATCATTATTCCGCCCGTTGTAAAATAAAGTCTATAGTCTGCGTTAGAGGTTGACCGACAATACGATATTCAACGTCTACTCGTAGTTCATGATAATCATCTAGTGCTGTTATCTCAACACTAATAACTTCTACCCTAGGTTCAAAATTCCTAAGAGTATTAGTAATCTCATCTTGTAATGTATCAACTGTAAATGCATCTAAAGGTTCAAACAATAATTGATATACTTTAGAACCAACCTCTGATTGAAATAATTTCTCTCCTGGTGATGTTAGAACTAAGTTTTTCATTGCTTGTTTAATGGCAGCTGCATTCTTCAAAACAATAAGGTCTTTCGTAACTGGATTCTTTGCAAATGAATTTGCAAGATCCTGAAAACTACGAGAGACCTTAAGGTTCTTTGATGTTATTGTCTTTAGTGCCACTATACGCTATAAAATGTATATTTTAGAGTTAACTCCTCCATTGGACCTATTGGTTTAATTACTTCTATAAAGTATCTTCCATCCTCATATTCATACTTTGCACAATTAGGATTATCACTGTGATTAATAAAACCACCTAAAGGAGTGCGTATAATTTCATCATGTAGAATAATGTGGGATAAACCAAGTTTGGTTCCAACTGCAAGGTCTTTTCTTGAGAAAAGTCCCTGACCAGCAACAGGACTCTCACTAACGAAGAGTCCCTCTGGTAAAGCTTGATATGTCACTTTATCATTATATCTCTTTTTATTTATGCACCTTGTCCACGGTATCTCTTTTTTGCTTTATTGCGAGATGTCGCAGAGAGCTTTGTGTTCTTAGATTTACCTTGTCTCGTCACCTTCGCAGGAGGTGCGGCATAATCTGAATTGTTATAAAGTGCCATTAATTAAGGACCGATCATTACGTTTGGACTACCCTGAGCAATCACAGAAAGGCACGGTGGACCTAATTGGTCGCCAACCTTACCCATTGCTAACTTATTAGCAAAAACTGTCTTTGTAGTGGCATGCATCACTCTTGTGTGACCAATACCTTTCTTATCTTCAGAAGCAAGCATACTACAATTACATACTTTAGGTCTAGGTGGTGTTTTACCACAAGGACCAACCATAATGATATTTGTACTTGATGCTCTATGCACTGTTAATACGTCCTTATCCAATATTGGTAAGATGCTATTAACAAAAACATTTCTCACATAAGGAGCAAATGGTGCTAAGACAGTAGGTGGCCAAAAACAAACAGCATTTTTAACCGCTACAGATTTAGTGCTACATGTTAAACAAGTAGTACCACAACCAAACCAACCATGAATGTGACCACTAATGGCTACACCATGACCAGAACAGTTTCCTCTATAAATCGCCGCAGGGACTCCCATATTATACTCCTAGGTACACTTAAAGTCAAATGGATTGCCAGCTTTGTCACAAGCTTGTCCAAATAGATAGGCACTATTAGTCAAATCGTTATAAACCAATATTTTACCTTCAACATTGAAAGCTTTACAACCTTCACCAAATGGTCCTGTTAATGAAGAACTATATGAAACATTTCCGCTATTGGAGGGTTGACCAGAAGTACCAAAACATCCACCTGATGTATTGTCTCCACAACCACGAGGGTTTAACGGTTCCCATGCCAATTTAACGTTTATATTAGCAGTTATTCTAGAATCAGGTATGTATTGTCTCAATAGGTATTTAGTATACGCAGAGGCACATGGAAGGTCGTAGAAAGTACCGTGAACAGTACGTACTTCCTCTTTATCAAATTTGACTAATTTCTTGCCTGAAGATGTTACTTCGGGTGCTTCTGAGTTTAAATCTATAAACTCATCCTTACGAATCTTGTCAGCATCAACAAAATCTTGCATTGTACCTGCTTCAGAAGCAAATCCCCCTGCTCTAAGTCCTTCTCCCATTCTATCATCCAAAGTTCGCCATCTTAGGTCTTCCATATCCTCTCTATCGGGCAAAGCACGTCCTACTCGCTCAGTTCTGATCACATTTGGTAAGCGTTTTAGGTCTTTTACCTCATTTTGCTGAAATTGATGCGTAACATCAGTGTAAGGAGCCTGTCCCATACCCTTTCTTATGTCATCCATCGTTAAATTTGTCTGAAAATACAGTCTGTCTAGTCCATCTGGCATATCTTCTGCGGCACGTTGCATTATTCTCTTATAATGATCGTAATCATTGATCTCAGTACCCTCAGTATTGTAATCTTTTGGTGATAATCCACTCGCAGTCACACTATCAACGAAGACCTTATCGCTAAAACGTGGTATTGATGTAATTTCTGGCCGTGCTAACGCTTCATTTAGCGGTTCATTTTGAGGATCTTCCTCATATGTGGTGCTTGCTGCGTAAAGTTTCTGTTTTATCTCCTTATGAGTCATCGGAATTGCAATATCAATCAATTCACCTTGCGGATACATGGATCCACTGGATTTAACTGATAAAGATGTTAAAACTCCACTAGTAAATTCGTAGTCTATGACTGCATCTATCCCAGTTTCCTTTAAAGGATGTGCAATTGTGACTATCGGTTTGCTATTTAACTTATTCCAACCCATACCACCATCAGCAATCTTCATAGATTTGATTTGTCCGTTCTCAATCTCTATATTAGTGATCTCTGCTCGTGTTTTTATTGCTGGACCTGTATTAGTTCCATCACATGTACTGTTAACAGTAAAGGAAGTACCATTAACTGCGGTAATATATGAGTTTTCTGCAAAGAATCCTGCTCTAAAATTGTATCCTACCTTAATCCACTGCGTATCTGCACCATTGACTAGTGTAACTGTACTACTTCCTTGAGTAACCATTACATCAAGTTTCTTTACACACGTAGGTTGACGGTAATCATTGAAAGAATTAGGTTGTCTATTCAAGTCTGCGGTCATATATTGCATAGACTTGTTACGAAATTCAAAGAGACCACCCAAAAATGCGCGATCTGGAATGCCAAATCCCGCTAAAACCGTAATTTGATTACCTCTAGAGGTCGTATATGTAGTATCTTTCGCAAAATCACTGCCATCTCCGCTAAGTTCCGCAATATGATAGTTAAAATTGAGATCCATGTGCTTCACTTTCTCAACTATATGCCCATTTACGGTATCTGCTGCATTTAAAAGCGCATAATTTGCATAAGGGTTACTTGTTTGAACATCACCAATAGCAGTAACTGCCAAATTAAAGTCAATACTACCCGCACCACCTATAGGTATAGACAAGTTAAAGTTATCACCTACCTGATAGTTGATACCAGCATTCATTAATTCGTCAATATAGATTGTACTACCAACAATAGTTGCAGGATCACCAGTCGTTCTAGGCTCATAACGCATTTTAATACGCAATCCTGTACCAGTACCACTATCCAATTCATCAAATACTAGGATATATGAAGCACCAATGTCATCTGGATCACTCCAAGGGTTCTCTGGACAGTCTATGGGTATACCATTTGAACTAGTTCCTTCCCAACAATCCGTAGCACTACCACTAGTAGGTGTTATAGAGAAATCTACTGGTCCTTGAGGTGGTGTAGTAGGTATTCCATCCTCATATCTAAAAGCAATAGCATTAGTACGTGTACCAGCAGTCCATATAGTAGGAAAAGGATCTCTACCTTCTACAAGACTACCTTCTGCTGTTGTATACTCTACAGTAGTTGCACCTGCTTCACAGGTAAAACTCTTACAAGGGTGACATGTTTGACCCCATGATGATGTACTACTAGTAGGATTACCATCTCCATCAGTACCACTAGTTGTTTCATCTGTATCTTCTAGGAAATAACAAGGATATCCTGCTATAGGACGTGATGTATCAAACAAGTAGTAGAACCATTGGTCTCCCCATAGAGGTTCAAATGATATCCCTGAAGGATATCTACTCATAACACCATATAATGCAGGGTTGGATCCTCCCAAAGATATTATAATCTTTCCACAATCACCACCATTGCCACAATTGAAGGGTGGTGGAGCATCATCCTGTTCACATATAGTTCCACAGTACATTACAAGGTCTCGTTCCCACTCAGGAACGTTTACTTCCTCATATTGTGTTTTATCTACTCCATCTATAGGATCATATCTTTCATGTTGAAATGGAACACCATTAGTTACCTCATCAGGTAAATTGGTCATGTTAAGTTGACCCGTGTAGATATTACCACTAGGGTCGCATCTAGCACAGTGCTTACTATTTCTCTCAGCATTCTTATTGGTATTACACCCCACCTAGTTTATCCTCCAAAGCAGTAAGTCTCTTTCCATGATCGGTACGAGGTGCAGGATGTGCCTGTTCCTCAAGTTCTTTCAATTTCTTATAGATCAGTTCAAAGTTCTTACCAATATTTAGATGTTCCCCTTCACCTGGAGGTTTATACATGAATAAATCTTGGTCTATTGTGGGCATTTCATTTAAAGTTTTAATGCATGCACTTATTAATTCCTCATCTTCACGTAGTCTACCCAAGATATTCTCAAACGTTTTGCATATGGCATCGTGCGCCATTGAGTTGTCTAACCAGAGACTAACACTTCTTTCCTGCATCCATGCTGGAATAGCACCTTCAATAGGATCTGTTAGATTAACGTCTTCTTTACTGAACATGTTTCATAATAATTGCAGAGATCGCGGGGATCGCGCCCCACTATTTTTCGTCAAGTGACCTGTATACTAATAATGTTCCATCACCTTCGTCATCATACTCCAAGTGATCACCAGGACGCCACGAGAGGTCTTCTGTTAGGTCTTCAGGTAGGTTTAGATACAATCTACCTTCATCGTCCTCTTGCAGTGTTAATTGGAATCTTTTCATGTAGGTTCGCTCCATCCTTTTTCTATGCTTGCTTTCACATCTGCGGATGCATTCACCTTATGTAGCAGAGAACTACAGTAATCTCGTCTACCTTCTGCCATATCTAGCGTAGCGTGTCTGGAATCTACGATCTTTTCTGAGGGTGTCTGAAAAAATACTGTGTATTGTGCCATTAGAGAGGTGCTATAGAATAATCGCGTATGTTAGGTTTGTACTTCTCCCATCTTAAGATAATCTCTTTAGAATCTTTCACTCCCGATCTTACCATGTCATCGGCAAAGGCATACATCTGAGTTGCCAAGTGCTTCTCATGGTGGATTAAAGTCTCTAGAATAAACGTTCTAGTATCTTGGAGGGATTGGGTGAATTCCATTTGATCCTGTGGGGGAATTTTTAGTAGGCAAAAAAATTTTGGTCTACCCTGTACCAAACACGCAATTTTTATTTATATCTCTGGCGTTGGGGAACCTTTGTAGGTTAGGGTAGTAAGTCTTTTTAATATAAGGACGGCCGCCCCAACCGCCGAGATCCCTTAGTATGACTGCGATTTGGGGTGAGTTCTTTACATTTAGTGAGTGTGATTGCGTGTACTATGTGTTAGGCAACCTCTAAGGATTGCCCATCTAATAGTATCATTCCGTCAAAGAAAGATTCGGTAGCATTGTGATAACTAACAAACCAATTCCATTGCTTTTGGAATACTTTAGCACCGTACTTTACCTCTTCTAAAATAGCATTTAGGCGAGATTTTGTCGTTACTGTTTCATAACCACAAGAGTCTAATTTGACTGCTTGAGTGTTATGATCAAAAGTCGCAATTTGATGCCCGTGGAGATAAACTTGTGAGCAATTTGTACTAGGGTTAAATGTTACTGAAGTGTTGGAAGATTGCCAGCAGTTCTTGTTAACAATTGCCCTGTTCATTTGCTGTTCAATTTTTCTCATTTAGTGCTTTGCTTGTTTACTCCTTAAGTATAACCCGCCTAGGGGTACAGTTCAAGTTACTTTGTGCCACTTTGTGAACTGTCTATAATGTCAATAAACCAACCGATTGATTTGATATAATCAAGGGGTGAATGTATCGGCGAATTATGTCTATTTTCGCCTCTACGGTTTCTAACACTATCCATATGCAATTCAAGGTCTGAGAGTGTATTAAACGTGCCCTGAATTACCTCTTCTGAGTTATACAAACGGTATTGCATTTTTGGTTCAATTGTTTATAGGAACGTGGTAAAGATACCCCTCTGATAGTAAATGTTCTGCTCTACGGTTTATGTTAAAGTTTTCCACATGTTGCTCAGTATCTAACAAGAACTGTAGCAGGTCTATCTCATCACTTAGTGGGAAAAGTTGCTCGTTTCGTTGTAACCATCTGCTGTACAGTTCTTTATACTTAGTGGTCAAAAACATGTGGAAAACTTCCTATAAGTGTTTTGATATTACCATTATACCAGATATACTTAGGGATGTCAAGTATTTAGTCTAATGTGACATTTTACTACGAAAGATTGACAATCCTTAGAGAAGTCGCTAAGGGAACGATTGTTCTGCTTAATTAACATTATTCCGTAGACTTTTCCACAGGGTTGTTAATAACTCTACCATATATTACGAATACTAACTAACAATTAAGTATTACATATATAGTCCTAGTGAGTAACACTTTATGTCTTTAATCTATTCCATTACAAATACAATCAATCAGAAGAAATACATTGGTAAAACATCAAGAACTATTTCACAACGTATTAACGAACATAAGCAAATTGCATCTGGTAATAGTAACAATAAGGGTGCAATTCATCATGCTATTAGTAAGTATGGTATTGAAAACTTTTCTATTAAGTGTATAGAAGAGTGTGATACTAATAGAGAAAATGAGCGTGAAATCTATTGGATTAAGATGTTACAAACCCATGTACAATATGGTAAAGGTTATAACATGACTAAAGGTGGAGATGGTATTACTTTAGCACGTGAAGATTGGGGCAAACATATACATTCAAAACCTGTAAGTAAGTACGACTTAAATGGTAATCACATGGAAGATTACGACTCTATGGGATTAGCGTTAACTGCAATCCTTGGGAAAAGTAAAAGATTACATGGTAAATCTGCTATTAGAAAATGTTGTACTGGGGGACAATCTTTTGCATTTGGTTATAGATGGAGTTGGAAAGATTGTCCTCTCCCAGATGTTAGTCACTTGCGTGATTATTCCAAGGGTAAGATATACGGTATTAATAAAGATGGGCGTACTAAATGTTGGTCAACTCAATTGGATTGCGTTAAAGAAATATCAAATAACCCCAAAGATAATAGCGGGATGAGTTTATCTTTAAGCAGTGAAGTTGACGCTAAAAGATGTACTTTTGGATGGTATTTGTTCTATGATAAGAAACAATGTGCATTTGGTAAGTTTACACCTATGGTAAAAGGTGGGAGACCTAAAGGTACAAATAAGGTGAGATTTAAGGGCGTTAAGTATAACAATCCAGAGGACATTGTTTATTACGATTCATACCTAGATCTTAAAAAAGAGTATAAGTCATATGAGAATATTTACCGTAATATTCATAACATAGAAATGGGTAAAAAGTGGTCTAAATGTTATGATCGTCAGTGGTATAAGGTTTAGTTTTCCACAGATTACGCTCTCTAATGTATTCCCATATGATACATGTTATCTCTTTCATTGTTAGATAGGTGAGCGAATCTTTAGGCATCTTGTAACACCAAATCACCCCAATATGCAGCATAAATTAATACATTGCATTGACTCCATCCCCACATCTTTCCAGGATCGTCCCATTGTCTAACAGTTAGTGTGATATATTGTGTGCCAATAAAGTTAACAACACCACACTCACTTCCATCCTTTAAACATACTTTGTCACCACGATTAAAAGGAAACTTTCTCATTAATCCCAGAACGATTTGGTCTGTTTCTTATGACCTATTCCCCCCATACTTCCATCAAATTGTTTACGCCAAGGGGCAGGACTTGGTTTGCTTCCTTTATACTCAGGTGTGGATGATTTATCAGGTTGTTTATTAGTTTGATCCTTTAATTCTCTATCCATTGTTGATGCCATTGGTTCAAATCCTAACCAGTCAGGTGGTAAAGATTCTCTTCCAGGTAACTCACTTTCTAACATTTTAACCTCAAATCCGTATCTATGACTAAACACAATGCGAGGAATCATGTTGACACTAAGTGATATTCTATTAGGTGAATTGTTGTCACTATATCCATGTCTGAGGTGTGATTCCCATATTAAAAAGTCACCTACATCAGGTTTAATTACTGCTCTAGGTTGTGAAAATACTGTTGCATTCTCTATATCTGGTGTAAATCCTATATGAGGTTCTATCGCAAAGTTAAACTTAGGGGATTGAAATTCAATGGGTGCAGCATCATCATCATGGTCTAAATACATGGTTCCCGATAAGAAACTATTTACATGTGCATGATAACTTTGTCCACCATTTCCACGATTACAGTTAACCCAACTATCGTTAATTAGGTACTCTGATTGTATCATATAACCCAATACTTTAGTATGAAAATGATAAGCACATTCTTTCATCCATTGTTCTAACTCAGGTGCTTCAACATTCTTAAAGAAATTGTTATTTAGTGTAACCCCTTGTGTCTCACCTTTAGCATTAACTTGTTCACCACGTTGATAATAATGCTTGAGATCTTTATTACTCCAATTAACATTATGATTACGATCTTTCGTATCTTCTCTTACTTTATTGGTCAAATCTTCCAGATATTGTTTATCTGGATAAGAGTAACATCCAACTGCTATTGGAAACAATGGGAGTATTTCTTTAGGGGTAATGTTGTTACTTTGCATCTTAAGATTGTGGTTCAAGTCCATAGTATGTGCCTAAATCATGGTCAACATGTATCCAGAAGAAACGTGTTATTTGATATAAACCATTACCAGAATAGGGCATATCATTATCTATAAGGACAGGACTTATACTATTAAGTAATGATGCGGGAAATAAGATTGCCTCGTTATTCTTTAACTCAACTGTGTAATCCTCATCATTAAATATCAAGTCACCACCTGTAAATAGTTTAGGTTGTTTATACAAATTAACCAACAATACCCACGCTACACCATCAACATGCTCATTGATATAACAGTTATTATCATAATAATTAACAGTAGTTAATTGCGTACCACAGTTACTAAAACCTCTAAATGCGGGGTTAATACTTTCTAGTGCGGAAACTGTCTCTTTAGTGTATATTTTATCTACACAATTTAATATATCTGATTGTCTAGCATCTTTAAATAACTCTTCAATAGTAACATAATTACGGTTACAAAATGGTTGCTCCGCATCATTACTCATTATCTGCGGATGTAAACGAGTGGGAGACGTTAAATATTTCAATTCAGGAAATATTTGATGCTCTAGTTCATACTCAGTAAAAAATTCCTCAATCAAAAGATGAGGAATAGGAGAGGTAATTTGCTTCATTGATTTAACATTCTATCAATTTGTTGTTGTTTCTCAGTATTAATATCTTTGAGATGATTACCAAAGTTGATAACACCGAAGATTGCTTTTACACCATAGATTAAGAAGAATACTATGATGAATATGGTGATTGATTGTTTCATTGGCACATATCTTCAAAGCGTTGTTTAGCAATAATCTCGCAATGTGCCTCATCTAATTGAGGAAATTCTTCAAGGACTTCTTCATATATAGTCTCAAGAATTGATTCGTGATGTAATACACTCATTGTAATTTACCCCATGAATGAAATTGTGGAAGATTGTCTTTGCAATCTGTTACTTTGTATCCAAAATCTAAACGATCTTGTACACATTGGTTGAAGACTTCATCAGTAATGATCATCTTTTTCATGGTCTTACCCATGAATGATAATACTCTCAACCGATAGTTTGCAATCAAAGTATTATCCCAGTCCTTAATTGGATAGAAATCTAATACCATGTTGCCGTCATTTGATGTAAGTTGCATAATAATTAAAGCGAATGATTTACTTGGGGAGTTAAACTCCTAGATCTAATAGTAGATCTTTTAGATAATCTTCAGCACAATCTTGTGCGTCATAGATGTTATCAAAAGAACCGAGATTGATCTGGTCACCAACAATGCAACCAGTTGCATCATTGTAAACCATTGTACGAACATCAAAACGGTCTCCACCGTAGTGATAGATAGCAAGGTTGCCATCTAGGTCGTTCTCACGCCTGTAAGAGTCAAAGATTGAGGTTCTTACACCCCTGATCCACTCAAGACCGAGATAGTCATCACATAGATTGATTGACTGTTGAAATAAAGATTTTGACATAATTGAAAAATTGAAAATTTGCTGTTCCTTGATTATGTACTTAATATAGCACAGATTCGGGCAAAAATCAAGCGATCTTGTGGCAGTTTGTCTACTGTCCATTAGTGTAGGATCCCATGACGCAAGCACCATATCTGACCTCAGCATATCCATACTCTTCGGATAGATCAAGGCATAGACCCCAACAATCGGCAAGGTCAACAAATGAAGTGTTTTCAAATGGTGCGGATGGGCAGTGAACTGAATATCTCATAATTTTAATTTCGTGTATATACTCATTATACACACGCAACCACCCCATTTGGGAGAAATGTGTGACAGTTTACTGAGTGTCCATCATTGGTCTTAAGAGGTCGTCCATTATGATACCATTGAAATTGTTATATATTCCTATTAATTCATCATCTAATGATGTACATGTATCAAGCAATTGTTTAACCTCATTCAAATGAATTAACAATTTCTGTTTATCATTTAACTCATTCATAATCCATCCTTAATTGATATTGCGTTTGAATGATTCCATAGTATGTTTAAACATGCCATGTGTATATCTAATAGATTTGATAGATTAATTCCCTCCAAATCTGTCCAGTCTGAAACATAATCAGTCTGATCAAAATCACCAGTTCCATCTATTCTTTCTGGACATGATTTGAAATTGTGATCCTCATCTACCCAGAAGATTCTTCCAAATGATTTACTATGAAACATTGCTATTTACCTCCTTAAGTGATAGTTTCATGTTAAGATCCCATAGATTCTTAACATCTTGCTCATCTACATCTGTATCATTCTCTATTACAAACATGATACAATCTTTGAGCATTTGTATATCTGAATTAGTCATAATCACCTCCTTAAGTATATGATGCTGCATCTTTGTCAGCATCATAGGTTACGTTATCAACTAATTCATTATATAATTCTTCATCATGTGTACACTCTATTTCTATTTTTAACTCATCATCTGATAACCTTGAATAATCATCTACAAGTGTATCTCTAATAAACTGTGCCATAGTTTTCCAGTCCATACTATCAACATGTAACTCAACATACTGATCAATTAGTTCACCACGTTGAGCATCAGTTAATACAACTTCAGGTGAATCATCTTCAGCAAATTGATAATCATCAAACGTTACATGATGTACTATTTTCTTTGCATCTAACTCACTATTTGTTGCATTTGGATTTGCAGATTGTGAATAAGTCATGTTAACCTCCGAATGTGAATCTTGGATTTTCAAGTAATATATCTCTCACTCTTTCTCTGTCTAAACTATCACCATCACCCCATGAATAATGAACATATTCTAAATCACCTTTCTCAATTCTTCTCTTATATGTGAAGAATGCGTCATAGATGTGACCCTTAGTTAAACCAATGATAGGATACAAATCACTGTTAGGTGCATAGAAATCCCAAACATAATTAACAAAGTTGTTGAGTTCTTTAATACTAGGCATTGTTGATAACCTCCTCTCTCCAATCTATGTCTGCAAACACTTCATAAAAGAGTTCACATCCAATGTCAAAATCATCATCAAGTTCACCTTGATAGACTTTAACAACTTCATCATAAGTCCTAGACTCTGACATAATTAAAAGACTCCAAAAAGAATAGGTGAGAGGAACAAACCCAATTGTCGCAGATGAGCGATTAGTCAGTTACTGCGGGTGGGTTTGTTCCCCATACATGTATTATAACCGATTATGGGTATGTGTCTGCCTGTTTGGTGACACTTTGTAATCTGTCCACTCCTCTAACTACATCAATCTCTCGTATGATACGCTCAATTCTGGGTGTATTAATCGGACAACGATAACTAAATGTTGTCGCTTCCTTATTGAGGCATTTGATGATAAGATCTAACTCCTTATCTTCAAGTGTTATGTTAAAGTATACACCTGAAGATGTGATGATAGGTTCACTCATTGTCTTTAATTAACTCAGCAATTTGTGAATCTTCAACCTGATATTGTCTCAATCTGAGATAAATATCAGACCAAAATTCCTCTTGTTCTTCACCATTACCAAACGTCATTTGTTGTTTGACATTGTTAAGAACTGCTTCCCATTGATAGTTACTTAGTGCCATGAATACTCCAATCGGTTTTGTTTACTGTAGCATCACAATGTATGCAGTTTAATGCACTCCAACTAAAGTGAAATACTCTAGCGTGACTATTACATTGTGGACAGATAATCAACTTGCCGTTGTTACCTGCACGAGTGTATCTGTTAACGTTCATGTTATTGCGTCCCATGCTTTACCATAATCAGATAACCATCTTTTGACTTCTGGTGTTAACTCATTGCCATCTTTATCAACACCACAGTATAATATATCATCAGCACTATCATGCTCTAAATTGTTATCTCTACAGTAATCGTAGAGTAAATCTACTAATGTATCAAACATTATGCTACCTCCTTAATATCATTGATGTCCCACTCTGAAGTATATTCATCTAATACTTCAAATGAGTTTATATCAGCATGAGCAAGTTCTCTTGCTTCATCCTCATTTTGTGCTTCAACTTCTATTACGAAGTAACTAACTTCTGCACATTCTAGTTGATAAGTTTTCATCTAATACTCCTCCTTAGATGTGAATGGGATAAAGTTATCATACTCAAATTTATAACCTATTATCTTATTGTTTGAATACTCACCAGTTTCTGAATCAAGATAACAGTACATACTGTTAATTGATGCTTGTAATTCTTCTGCTAAGTATTCAGGATTTACATCCTGATCGTCTTCTAATTGAATACGAAGAGTGAAGATTGCTGATTTCATTATATACCCTCAAACCATGAATCATTGTCCTCATCATTAACAACTGATGACAATGTGAAATTTGGAATGAATAGAAACTTATAATCATTATCTTCAGGATCTAATCCATCTACAACAAATTCAGAGTAGATAGATGTAACATTACCCATGTTATTATCCTGGAGATTCCTCTGTAATGCTTCCATGAGTGTATCACTCATATTTTCAATTGACGTTTGTTGTTCGTCCATGTAATCTCCAATAGTGTGAATAGAGTGTGGGAGAGGTTCGCCTTAAAAGCGTATTCTACAGAACTTAATTGAAGGTGTCCGCTACCCTTGCCTCCCACTCTTATATAATACACGATTTTCAAGTTAAATGGGGTGAGAGTGTGTAGGTTTGTAGACTGTCACACAATCGCTTGACTAAACCTTAAAAAACGTGCATTTTAAAATGTAGCGGTGGTATGAATCATCATACCACTTTTCCCATTATTCGCCTTATTTGGCGTGAGCATTGAGCAACTGCATAATTATCACTCGGAGTCTTACTCGTTGTTATAATTGTACCATTGTCATGTTGCCAAATAAAGTGTTTAGTTTCTCTTACTAAATGAAAGTCATTCTTTTCCATTAAGAACCGAATCTCTTTAGTTAAACTCTTCTTTCCCATGATGATTACCTCAGATAAAGATAACCACCTGCCCAATCTGCTCGTGCATAGCATTCACCACGTGAATCACTATCTAACAAATTGTAGCGAACATGCTTTGCTGGTTTGTTCCAACTAGCAGGTTTAAATACGTCCCCTGTTTTCTTATCAATGAACGCATGTACTCCACCATTTACTTCATGTAACTTGTAGTATTTGCGTCCTTCAGTTATCTCAAAGACGATACGATTAGCAGTGGAAGACTTATTATAATCCTCCTGTAATCTCTGTGCTAGTTTATGAGTGTACCCATAAACTTCTGAAACAAATAATGTTTTAGTCATTGATTAAGTCCAGTAAGAGTTTAAAGAACGAGAGGTGTATTGATACTCTACAGTATCATCTAGTGACCCTAATATGTCACCTACCCACTCATCTTCGTTGACTTGTGATTGATCTGACTCAAACACTTCACTTGGAATTTCAAGTGATTTTGATTTCCTAGGCATTTAATCCTTTGGTTGACTACTCTATTATAATACACGATATTTCAATACAATGGTAAAATAGTGTGCAGTTTGCATACTGTCACAGACTCATCAACTTCTCATATAATTTCGTTCTAATCTTAAAGTGTCCTTTAACATGATGCTCATGTATGTAATCCTTATCTAGGTAGTGTACAATTAGATTAGGATCATTGTACCATTGTTCATAAGTCCATGCACATGATCTAACATAACGTTGACCTTTATTCTCACAGATATCTGTTACTTGCTTGTCTAACTTGTCTGCTATTTGTTTAAACTTATACTCAACAACATACATCACTCTACCATAAACAAAGAGTGATGATATGATAGGTAAATTAACAGCGTAATCCTTTAAGTATCTCAACCTAGTATAATCATTAAAGCAACCTCCTCCGTTGGTTGTTGATCTATAATAATTTTTAGGTTTAATTTCTTTCTCTTCACCTGTTAATTTACACTTACAATCTCTACCAAGTTTACCAGCAATAGGATCACAATTAGCAAGACTGGCAGTAATATGTTCTCTAAGTGTGGAACTATTTGGGTCATTAACATAAATTTCATAGAGTTCCTCAAATAAACTATCTAGTTGTTTGGATGATTTGCCTGTTGATCTATCAACGGCAAGTTGTAATAATTCAGGAGTAAACATTAGCAATAGCGGGGATACCTTTGGTAAAGATTAAGTCAACTATTGCCTCTAATCTTCTCTGAGTTCTTGTACCTGCACCATGTCCACTTGTAGTAGGAACTGTTACATAACCACAAGGTTTTACCCAGTTTGCATAACAAGTAGTAGAGATATTACCTGCTGCTAATTGTTTACGATCCTCATCATGTACTCTAATAACTCTACCTATAGTCTGTGCCATTTCAATGGTAGGTAGGTTACGAAGTAGGATACAATGTGATAATCCTGGAACTGAAATACCCTCACTAAGTATACTATAGTGGAACACAAGGAACTTTCTATCTGGCATCTTACCAAGAGCATTTAACACCTTAAAGAACATTTGTCTGTTGATCTTTTTCTTATTAAAGTAACAACCATGCTTAGATGTTATGTGTAAGATATCATAACCTAGTTCTTTACATCTATCAAGCACATCAGTTTGTGATAACATATTCCACAATACTTTAGTTGATGGTGCTGCAACTAGAATCTTCTGTGCTTGATCTGCATCTAATCCTTCAATGATTCCTAATATATTAGCGGCATCAAGATCAGGTGCATTTAACTTAGTTCTGACAATATCACACTCATAAGTTGATAGTTTAGGTGGTAGAATCTTACCTGCTGCTACTAACTCAGGGGCAGGAGTATTCTCTAATACACCACCATAAACAGATGAATTGTTCATGCCTCGTTTAGCACTACCTCTATCATGTTTAGGTGTAGCAGTAAAGAAGAATCTTCTATTTGCATGAGGAATCATATCAACAACTGCACGATTAAAGTGTCTACCAGTTGCGTTATGTGCCTCATCATAATATATACTATCTACTTCAATTCCACTGTCATATATTCTATTTAAAGAGTGATATGTTGTAAAGATAAGACGGTGCTTATCATTATTACCTGATACCCAATTAAGGATTTCATGTGATTTAGTGCTGTTAAATTCCTTAGTTTCTCCACTATGAACGTGCATTACTTCAGCGTCTAGTATATGCTCACTAAACTCTGAATGTAATTGATTACTCAATAGTATGCGTGGTGCTACTACAACAACAACCCTAGATTCATAAGAAGTTTTTAACCTTCTCTTACAATCTGCGATCATAATGTAAGTTTTACCACCACCTGTAGGAATGATAATTTGACCACAATCTTTAGTGTTCATCTTATCATAAGCACGTTGTTGATGTGCTGATAGATTCATTAAAACCTCATTAATACTATTAGTATACATGAAAAAAGCACCCAGTGGTGGGTGCTTGTGACAGTTTGTAGTGTGGTCTATGAGTTAGCGATATAGTCCTCAATCACTTGTAGAACTTCAGCAGAAGTCTCAGCATCTTCTAGTAGAGCAAAGAGAGCAACTTCAGGATTAAATGCCATGATGTGTTTTGTTGAATACCTTGTTATTATACTGCATCCATCAGGTCTGTCAGTGGATTGTATGCCACTTCCTCAGTTGGCACACGATTCTGAATGAGTTCGCCATACGACTCGTGCAGTTCACATCCTAGATAGAATCTGCCTAGTTGCTTCGCTACCATAGCAGTAGTGCCTGATCCCATGAACGGATCTAATATAATATCACCCTCCTCTGATCCCGCCTTGATACATGGTTCAATCAAATCAGGTGGGAATACTGCGAAGTGTGCCCCCTTATAAGGTTTATTTGTTATACTCCAAACACTACGTTTATTCTTAGTTGGATATGATTTAGTGAGACCAGAATGAGGTTGTAAACCTGTACCTTTGTTGTGATATTTCCCCTTAGTTCTATCTCTTGTTCCCCAATCTTTAGCAGGTTCCTTTATAGCATCATTATCATAATAATACTTCTTGTTCTTACTTAGTAGGAAGATGTATTCATGTGATTTAGTACATCTATCTCTCACACTCTCAGGCATTGGATTAGGTTTATGCCATATAATATCTTGACGTAAGTACCAACCATCTGCTCTTAATGCAAATGCTAACATCCAAGGTATACCAATTAAATCCTTTTCTTTTAATCCTTCAAGTCTATTTCCTCTGCGAGGACACACATCTGGTAAGTCTTGTTTAGTATTTGAGACTGTCTGTTTTGCCAGTCCTTGTCCCCTTCCAGGTCTGTAATTATAGTAACTATCGCCAATATTAACCCAACAAGTTCCATCATCTGTGAGCACATTTCGCACCTCCCTGAATACCTTTACCAAGTTATCTATGTAATCTTCAGGAGTCTGCTCCTGACCTATTTGATCCTTCTCACCACCATAGTCTCTTAGACCATAATAAGGCGGTGACGTTACACACATCCTCGCCTTATCAATAAATGCAGGTAATGTCTCTCGACAATCACCATACAATATGGTATCCTTCATGTATTTTTGTTAGTTATATGATACTCTATCACAATCTTCTTACTTTGTCTACCCACTGAGTTCAATGTCTCATAATGATTCCATTCACCATTTAATAACTCTTCCATTAATTTCTTATCTAAACCTGCTAGGTTAACACAGTTATCAACAGACTTACGCACTGACTCAAGACCTAAAGGTTTATGATCTATGAATGATCCTGCTAGATCATCATTCTTTGCCTTCTCTAGTGCCTTATCAATATCAATTGTAAATTCATCACTCATTGTTTTGTTGTGTTACTACGTGTCCTATTAATTATAGTGATAAACTTATCACCAGCAAATGTACCTGCTAGACATACATCTATCTCATCACCATCATGCCAATTGACTTCACCATTCTTTTTGGTATGTACCATTGCTAGTTGTATCTTCTTTATAATTTCATCAGTTATTCTCATGAGTTTAATACCAGTATAAGTCTTGTTACCATTAATATTATAATAATGTAGTAGGTCCACATTATCCACATACCTATTTTATTATGCCTACTTCCACGTTGATATGGGTGACAACCTGATGGTGTTTTGTCCCATCCTGCTTGCATATACTCATCAGGATGTATCTTCCTGTTAGGATCTCTCTTAGGTCTATCCCAAGGTCTATGGTCATCTAAATTAAACCAGCGTTTCATGATTGAAGTGAGTCTAGAATAGTATTATATGCCTCCACTATATCACCTTGTCCTTTCCTAAACAAGTCTTTGTCAAAACTCTTACCATCTTTCCAGAGTCGCATCGAGTCAGGTGATAGTTCATCAGCAACGAGTATATTTTGTCTAGAATCATAACCAAACTCCAATTTAAAATCAACAAGTGTAAGACCTATATCTTTAAAGGTCTCTGTTAGTATAGCATTAATTTCTCTTGCTAGTGCCTTTAATAGGTTTAAGTTGGTACCAATATTGGTAAACTTCATTAATGCTATGCGATCCTCTGTAAGTAATGGATCATCTTTATCATCATCCTTCAAATAAAACTCTACCAATGGTTCAGAGAGCACTGTGCCCTCTTCTATGGTAGTTTGTCTGCATATACTACCTGCTGCTACATTCCTTACCACAACCTCTATTGGTATGATCTCAACCCTCTTACATGCCATTGCTTGATGAGTTGGCATATTAATATAGTGAGTATCAATACCATTCAATTCAAGTAATTGAAAGAGACACTCAGATATCTTACAACATACCTCTCCTTTACCTTCGGGGAAATCTACCTGCCTACCATTACCAGCAGTGACCTTATCTTCATATTGTATAAGAACAGTTTCAGTCTCATCAGTTGAGAATACTGTCTTAACCTTGCCCTGAGTTATCGTTGTTTTCATTATTTGTTATATCATTGGGTAGATCTTCATTGCCTGGATGGTCCTTAATGACACCCTTATAATTCTTATGATTATAAAAATGCTCATCCTCTATTTCCATGTCATCCCACTCATGTGGATATACTAGCACATTTGTCTCCTTATATCCATGCATACTATTAGGATCTGCTCTCCTATTCATTGATACAGTAATATACTGGTCACCAATGAAATTAATAGTACCCTCTTCACCACTCTTTAACCTAACTGGCATTCCTCTCTTTAATGATTTAAGAATGTTTCTTATCTCCAATGGTACTGCCTCCGCTAAGAAAATAGGAATAGTCATAGTTTTAACTGATGGTCATCATAACCATAGTCACCCCTCAAAATATAATTAAATGCGATAGAATATCTATCCTCATTACTATTATTAACTCTAACAGCATGTGCTAGATGTGATGGAAATAATAATAACATACCTTCACTTACTGGTATCCTAGACTCCCTCATATTATATGTGTTATACTCTTTGACCTCTGGATATAGAGTCTGAGTACACCACGTAGGGATCATAGATGGGACATAAAATGATATGTCACCACTATTAGGTGGACACTTGTAATACATAACGCCACTAAACATAGCATTATTATGGGCATGAC
>Ga0208277_1000016_pt1 | contig 90300 bp, 80 predicted proteins | sample ETNtaG_5_FD_185782 | JGI IMG/M metagenome (GOLD analysis project Ga0208277, IMG submission 185782) | Marine microbial and viral communities from oxygen minimum zone, Eastern Pacific Ocean - ETNP201406SV205 (SPAdes) (version 2) | ecosystem: Environmental > Aquatic > Marine > Oceanic ...
TTTTGTTCGGAGATGGGAGGTGCTTCGCGTTCTTCCATGATTCCTCCAGCATGAAATGTTCCACATTCAGAACACCTGTACATTCCCTTTCGGTCAAAGCAGCCGCATACGGGGCACACAGCCAGACCTGATAGTTCCTCAAGTGGGTCTCGATCGCTCATGCGCTCACTCAATGAACATGTCTTCTTGGTAGCCAGTGATATGGTCGCCTGAGCCATCTTCTTCAATGGTCACAGTGCCTTCATCATCATCGAATTCAATGATTTTTCCAAAGACTTCTTCGTCATCAAACGTTAGACCAATGTGGGAGCCAATGTCGATGTCATCGTCCTCATCGTCGTCGTCCCCATCATCATCGTGATCATCGTCGTCATCATCGTCGTCCTCATCATCATCGTGATCATCGTCGTCATCGTCGCCGTCATCATCATCATCATCGTCGTCGTCATCATCATCGTCATCCGTTGTTTCGGTTGCATCTGATTTGTCATCCTCAAATTCCTTCATGGCTTTTACACGAGCTCTCCATTCTGGTGCTTTGATGAGGTGCAAGAACAATGATGCAATGAGGCCGCCAATGGCCAATATGAGGAGTAAAACCCCATCCGCGTAGAAGCCTTTTGGCATCGATGTTGCTCCATTTTCTCCCCCAAAGGGTGTCAATGAATTGGAGCACCCGCCTTCCTGGTACTTTTCGTCGCAGGGATAGATCTCGCCAGCTTCCAATCCGCTAGGTACGACACCGCCATCGATTGGAGCATAAGCAATCGGTCCACCCGACCCGTCAACCGGTCCGACCAATGCGTTAACGAGAACCAAAGCGATGAGGATTCCAAATCCTACATGTATGATGGGCCAAAGATTGTCGTTCCATGATTTGGACATCATGCGTTTTTGCCACACACTCGGGAATTCTTTGTCCTGATCGTGCGTTTCAACAGCCTCCTCATGGTCCTCAAGGTCTTCCATCGATCCAATGAACTCAGTAATGTCGATCAGTCCGTCTCCATCACCATCAACACCTTCCATAATGGCTTCAACATCGTCAATTTCCAACACATCGCCGTACTTTTCCTCAAGCATGGTTCGGAGTTCAGCGAGTGAAATCATTCCGTTTCCATCTGCATCAAGTTCATTGAACATACGCTGAGCAGAGATTTCATGTTCATCCATCATTTCGGCAAGTGCGGCCAATGGATGCTTATTGAACGTTGAGACCTCTTCTTCGCCGTCATCTTCCTGGATCTCGTCATCAGATTCTTCATCTTCGTCGGAAACCTCATGTTCGTCTTCAAGGTCAAAATCCTCATTGTCGATGTCTTCTTCAACACTTGAATCTTCGACGTCTTCATCTTCGGAATCAGCCTCTTCACTGGATGAATCGGCGGGGACGATTTCAACACTCGGAGGGCCATCGGCCTCTTCCTCATCGGCGTCTCCGTCTGTTTCTGAGGGTTCCACTGATTGCTCGATTTCTGAACCATCGGCCGCCTCATCTCCTGAAAGAATCTTGTCAAATTCATCCAAATCGATAACACCGTTTCCGTCGGCGTCAATTTCTTCAACCAAACGGTCAACTTGGGACGGCGGCAAATCAGCCAAATTTAAACTGAGGAGACCGCGTTTGAGCTCTTGTGAATCGATGGTCCCGTCGTTGTTTTCATCAAATTTGTCAAACAGTTTCCGGATGTTAACGCCCGTATCTGCCACCCATTGGCGCAGAATGTCGACGACATCATCAGCGACGAACAGCACACCACATTCCGAACATCGAGTGGAATCCAATGGCACCAAGGCCTTGCATGCTCCACACTCTCCGAGTGCATCTTCCGACACGCCTGAAAACGATGTGCCACATTCGGGGCAAACCTCGGAATCTATTGGTATAAGGGCTCGACAGGCACCACATTCGGCCATGCCGATTGATTGTTTTTCCTCTTCTGACACATTTCCACCTACCTTCACGACGAAGAACGGCAATATAATGATTGATGGCGACTGAGATGTGGAAGGCGTAATTCCTTAGAGCGTCAATGATACGTGGAGAACAAGGAGGGTGTACTATGGTCGGTCTGCATATCCTTGAATCATCATCTCCGTCCTTCACCTATCAAGCTCTTGGCCCATTGATCGATGCAGCAACTGACGATGTTTTCTGCTACAGTCGCCTCCCTGCGCGTCAACTTTTACGACATATACCTTCCAACAAGGCAAGCATGTGGTGGATTTCAGACCATGAAAGTCCTCAATCAATTGCACCTCATACGACTGAATTTATCGCCCACATCGGCCAACACGCCTCTGAAGGTACAGAATTGATGGTTGTTGAGGGATTGGACTGGCTCGTGGCTCGGTCAAATGAAACTGAGGTCCTTTCCATGTTGCAGGAACTTGACAAGTTGACTCGCACATGGGAGTTTGACCTCATTTTCCCCGTTGATGCTCTTTCCTTTTCAACACAATTTTGGGCCAGACTGACCTCAATCGCTCCAAAAATGGAAGGAGAAAACCCCTCAGATGGTGAACAGGAATTGAACATTGAAGAATCTCCAATGGTCGTTGAAGAATCAGCTCGATTTCCAGAATCAGACGTGCCCACAGAAAAAATGCTTGTACATCTCGTCAACCTACCGAGAGTTGGATTTACCCACACCTTGTTGGCCAAAAGAATGCTGCAATGGAAGCGGATGGGTTTTGACCTCTCCGCACTCGAACCTGCCTTGGTCATCAGTGATGTATCAAAGTCACATGCCATCTATGAAACCGTAGAATCCGATATTATCTGCGCCATTGATTGCATCCGGCTTATGGAAGCAAATCGTGACAAATTGAGTGCTACTGAATGTGAAATGTTCAATTTTCGCCTCATGGGCATCAACAACGTTCGTGAGGCAGCGCATGAATTGGAAACCCTGCTCTCATCGAGGTAATCGCCCATATTCGGCCTCAAGCCGTGCCAACCATCCGCCTTTGCGCAAAGCATCTGAAAGGAGCATCAACTCGGATGATGTTGAACGATCGCCTGTAAGTTGAGGGGCGACGGTTCGAACCAACTCGTGTAATCCGCGAACATGGTCCGATGAAGCCATGGTCGCATGTTCTAAAGCTTCACTTGCAATCAGTAACTCACATGCAAGCACTTCTGACAGCCTTTTTACTCCCGTCAGCAAGTTCCATGCCGAGGTAGCACCCATGCTAACATGGTCTTCTTGTCCGGCCGAGGTAGAGGTAGAAAATGCTGAACGCGGAGACGCTTGTCCGTGAAGTTCAGCCAAGGATGAGCCGGCGACGTACTGGACAATCATCAATCCTGATTCAAGGCCTGAGTTGGTGGCCAAGAATGCCGGTAGACCACTACGGCTCGGATCCAAAATCTGGTCCATCCTTCGTTCGGAAATTGAACCGAGTTCAAACAAGGCCAAACTCATGCCATCGCAGGTTAACGCCACAATCTCGCCGTGGAAATTACCCTGCGACACCACTTCGTGTGTGCCGGGGTTAGAGGGCTCAGGGAAAATTAGAGGATTGTCAGTAGCACTGTTGAGTTCACGCCGGAGCATCTCATCGAGTCGAACATACGATTCATGAACAGCCCCATGAACTTGCGGAGCGCATCGAAAGGAGTATGGGTCTTGTACACGGTCGCATGAAGCGTGATCATGGAGAATGGAAGAACCCGAGAGTATGGTTCGCAGCCGTTGAGCCACAAGCATCTGCCCTGGATGAGGACGGGCTTCGTGAACTTCAGCCCTGGAAGGCGTCAAACTGCACGAACGCGCATCCATCGACATGCCAAGTATGACATCAGCTAACACCAGCAAATCACTGAGTTCTTGGTGAGCAATGGTCGCAAACGCCGACATTTGGCTGGTACCGTTGATCAACGACAATCCATCCTTTGCCGTCAATTCAACCGCCACCAAGCCCTTGTCAAAAAGAACTTCAGAAGTTGGAGTGTTTTTCCCATCGACCAATACTTCTCCTTCACCGATGAGTGTTAAGGCGAGATGGGACAAGGGTGCTAGATCGCCACTGGCACCGAGACTCCCTATACGCGGTACAACAGGGTGGATGCCCTGATTCAGGTACAAAACCAGTTGCCGTATGCAATCGGGGTGGATTCCAGAGTGCCCTTTGCACAAGGAATTAAGTCGGACCATCATCATGGCACGGACGGCTTCCACACTCATGTTTTCACCCAATCCAGTTGCATGAGAACGAACGAGATTGACTTGTAAATTGGCTAGGTCTTCTTGCGAAATACGTTCTTTGACCAGAGCACCAAATCCAGTGTTAATGCCGTAAACCGTCTCACCCGTTTCTACAATTCGTTGCACGACGCCCCGCGCTGCGTGTATAAGTGGCCAAGCATTCTCAGATACTTCGACGGTCGCTTGACCTCGTGCAACCATCATGACCTCTTGCGGTGAAAGGGTTGTTCCGTCCGCATAAACCACGGGTAGTTTGGTCATTCTATCTCACCTCGAAGTGTTTCCAACAGCGATTGATGCACCTGTTCGGGAATCGTCACCGTTAGCCGTTTGTCGGCCTCCATGGCCCGTTGAATTGCGGATACAGCACCAGGATTACGGGCCCATGCTCGCCTTGCGACGCCATTGTTGACATCCCAATGCAACATGTCCTGCAAGCGTCGAGTTGCTTCTGAGCTTCCATCAAGGAGCATACCAAATCCCCCGTTGATGACTTCGCCCCAACCAACGCCTCCACCGTTGTGCAGGCTGACCCAGGTGGCGCCTCTGAACGCATCACCAATGGCATTCTGGACGGCCATATCGGCAGTGAACATGGAACCATCTCGGATGTTGGCGGTTTCTCGGTAGGGGCTATCGGTCCCGGATACATCATGGTGGTCTCGTCCCAACACCACAGGTCCTTTCAGTATCCCGTCAGCAATGGCCTGGTTCATAGCAAGGGCAATCTCTCGACGGCCAACATCGTCAGCATAGAGAATACGGGCTTGGCTTCCGACCACGAGTTGGTTATCTCCTGCTTGTTCAATCCATCTGAGGTTGTCGTTGATTTGTTGGCGCACGTCATCCGTTGCACTATCCCGCATGCGGCGAAGAACGGAAGCGGCAATGGCATCGGTTTGCGCCAAATCTTCAGGCCGCCCGCTGGTGCAAACCCAACGGTATGGGCCGAAGCCATAGTCGAAGCACAGCGGACCCATGATGTCTTCAACATATGAAGGGTATTTGAATGAACCATCTTCATTCAAAACATCGGCTCCAACCCGCGAGGCTTCCAACAAAAATGCATTACCATAATCCCAGAAATACATGCCATGGTCTGCCATGGCGTTGATGGCTTTTGCGTGCCTTCGAAGAGTAGCCTGGACTTCTTGTTTGAATTGTTCAGGCTCTTCAGACAACATCTGAGCACTTTCCTCGTAAGAACGGTCTGCGGGGAAGTATCCTCCTTGGTAGGGGTTGTGGAGGCTTGTTTGATCACTCCCTAGGTCAACGCGTATGTTTCGTTCAACACATCGTTCCCACAATTCAACAATATTTCCTACCAATCCCACAGAGATTGATTCGCCGCATTGAGCAGCTGCAACCATTTGGTCAATGGCTTCGTCAATGGATTCGGTGACGGTGGTGAGCCATCCCTGTTCATGACGTTTGTAAGCAGCGTGTGCATTGGTTTCTGCGATGATGCAAGCAGCACCAGCAATCGTAGCTGCTTTCGCTTGGGCGCCGGACATTCCTCCAAGGCCGCTGGTGATGAACGTGATACCAGAGAGGTCCGAATCATCATCGAGACCAAGGTGGATTCGTGCGGCATTGAGGAGCGTGATGGTCGTGCCGTGTACGATGCCTTGCGGACCAATGTACATGTATGAGCCCGCTGTCATTTGCCCGTATTGAGTCACACCCATGGCGTTCATTCGTTCATAGTCATCTTGGCTGGAATGGTTTGGAATAACCATGCCATTTGTCACAACAACACGCGGTGCATTGGCGTGCGAGGGAAACAATCCGAGAGGGTGCCCAGAATACATGACGAGCGTTTGTTCTTCGGTCATTTCAGACAGGTACTTCATAGCAAGGCGGTATTGGGCCCAATTTTGGAAAACGGAACCGTTTCCGCCATAGGTGATGAGTTCATGTGGAAATTGTGCAACGTCGGGGTCGAGGTTGTTTTGAATCATCAACATGATCGAGGCAGCCTGTTGACATTGTGCAGGATAGGCACTGAGTGGGTATGCTTTCATTGAATACTCCACTGGGCGATAGCGACGCATGATGATGCGGCCGTATGTGTTGAGTTCATCAAGAAATTCGACCGCCATGGCCTCATGATGTTCGGAAGGAATGTACCTCAAGGCATTTTGAAGAGCCAAGACCTTTTCGTCGCTGTTGAGAATTTGTCTTCGATTCGGAGCATGGTCAACGGCTTGGTCAAGGCCCGGATGTTCAGGCAATCTAGCGGGGATGCCCTCCGTCAAAGAGGCCCGCAATCGCATCACCTCATCGTCCATGTTTCTGCACTTGGACGGATGTCTTTGAGGATTGTTCTCAAACTTAACTGGAAACGGTACGAGCATAACCTCAAAAACACCCACATGGGGCACAGAGTTGAGCCCCTATGTCCAAGGATGAACCAATTGAAGTTGAAATGAAGGACATGGTAAGTGCTTCGTCAACAAAGGAGTTCAACATCGTTCTTGGTTCTACCCTTGCAATATCGCTTGTTTTCCTGTTTTTATCCGCGGTGTTTGGAGAGACTTTGGTCAACATCATCATTGATGATGAATCGGATGACACCCTTCGCGTACCTGTTTGGGAGCGCTACAAACTCCCCTATGAGACCAACGGAGATTTTGGCGTAGCGCTTGAAGTAGGGCCGTACGAAGTCCTTCCAACTGAGAACGAATGGAATTCCACCCACTATTTTGTCGAATACACCCTTCCACTTGAGGAAGGAGGCGCAGCCCCGAATGGGTTGATCAGCCTCGCTGTGTGGAGGCCGCTGGTTGAGGAAGGCGTCAAGGTGCCCGTCATCGCAGAGAGTGGCCCTTATTTCCAAGAAGCCAGCGTTGAAACTCCTTCCATCGAAGTCCCAGGGAGTTGGCTCGGGCAGATGTTCATTGACCAAATCCTCCCTCACGGCTACGCCTTTGCACAGATCTCCGTCTCGGGCACTGGCAGGAGTAACCATTGCATGGACCTCATGGGGAATGCAGAACAACTCGGGAACGATGCAGCTGTTCGGTGGTTAGGGGAACAAGAATGGTCGAACGGCGCTGTAGCCTTGATCGGTAAGTCATACGATGGCAGTACACCCTGGCAGGCGGCTATGTTTGGCTCCGAGCATGATTATCTGAAGACAATCGTCCCCATCTCTGGTTTAATCGGTGTCAAGGAACTCATGTGGAAAAACGGTTCCGCGGAGGCGCGCGCCCCAATCATGCACAATGGCGTGTATGGCTCCTACGGAATCGATGGCGATGAAGAGGATTACCAAAACCTCTGCCCGGATTACATACTGGGCCCTGGGACCGGTGTAAGTGCCTACATGTTTGGTTCGGAGGTTGCAGGAACGTATTGGGAAGAGCGATATTTCCTCGACCGCGTTTTGGAGAATTACAAAGGCAGCGTTTACCTCATTCAAGGGATGCATGATTGGAACGTCGACCCTCACATGGCCGTCCCAACCATCAATCGTTTAATCGACGCAGGCATTGAGGCTCGCGGATTGTTTGGACAATGGGACCACGATTATCCTGATCGACCTATCCAGTTGGATGACCGTTCCGACCTCGGCGGTTACGGTGGCGAGGCGTTTCCTGAAATGATTCGATACGACTGGATGCAGGACATGTTGGAGTGGTTCGACTATTACCTCAAAGGCATTGGAGAACAACCCGGTCAATGGATTGAAATCCAATCCAATCAAGGTTCCTGGCGCATAGAGGACCGTTATCCAGCCAATGATACTGATGTGATGACCTTGGAACTTGGCACGAACATGACCAACGTCGCTGGCACCACAACCGTTCTACCCGATGCATCCTCTGGGCCAGTTTGGGAATCGGAACCTCTTCCCAACGACCTCTATATCGCTGGATTGCCCAGAGTCCATGTTGAAGTCACTACTGCAACTCTCGGCGGGCAACTTTACGCCCTCTTGGAGGATTGCGACAACCAAAGCAACTGCATTCACCTTGGTCATGCCATCATGGATTTGAGGTACCATGCTGGTGGAGATGACATTCAAACATGGACACCTATGGTCCAGTCAATCAATGCAAAGATGGAATTCTTTGCGATGGATGCTGAGGTCCAAGCCGGACACATCCTGCGCCTAACACTTCGTTCAACCGGAGAGGATTACCTCCCCGCCAGCACTTCATCAATTGTATTTGTTGAAGAAGGGTCCTCATCAACGCTCCAACTCGACCTCTTCGAACCGGCCAATCGCATCTATTTCACGCCGCCCGTATGTACGCACGTACGCTGCCTTCAAACCGATTGAGGCATTGATTTTGGAGCGTCTGGTTTCCACATGGAAAAGACCACTCCCGACAGGACCATGACGCTGGAAAAGAGAAGGATTCCGTTTCGAATTCCAAGGTCAGTGTTCTCCATCAGGTAGCCTGCAATGCTTGTTGATGTCGAAAAGGCAACTGAGAGAATCAACATGTCCACGGAAAAGACGCGCCCGCGGACTTCGTCCTCCACCCACTGCTGCATCATTACGGTCGATAAGACCCAGTTGGCTCCACTCGCGCTGTGGGCAAAGATGACGAGAATCACCGTCGTCCAAAGAGCATATGGGACGCTGATGCCGACAAGGAAATAGATCATGCCAGAGGCGACAATAAGGTAGCCAACAAGTGAGGGCCACGCCTCTTCATCCGTCAAGAAAGCCCTTGCAAGAATTGGTCCCAATCCTGTTCCAACCCCTCGAGCAAAAAAGAACAATCCGAATCCAAAGGCCGCACCAAAGCCATCCACGTTAGCGCCCATCAATACGAGGTATACACCTGCTAGACCGCCGCCAGCAACGTTCCACGATGCTTTTGCAAAGACAATTCGGAACAAAGCTGGTTGGCTACGAATTCTATTCCAACCAAACTTGATATTGCGAATACCTGTTGAGAACAAGGGGCCCTTCATGCTCTCGTCAATGCTTTGAGGTAACTTGAGGTTCAACAGGAACAAAGTACCCACAAGGAAAGTCAAAGAATCAACGATAAAGGCTGCATTTGTCCCGTAGAATGAGACAACGATGCCCCCAAGCATGGCTCCCAAGCAGAGGGCAGTGGACCACGATGCTGCGTCGAGAGCATTGGCGGTGGCCAAATCTTCTTCTGAGACCACGTTGGGTAGAGAAGCTCGTTCAGCGGTCATGTAAACGCCATGGAGGACCATCATCAATCCCGAAAGACCAATCATCCATGCAATATCACTTGAATCATTGACCAAGAGGAAACAAAGAGCAAAGCCTGCCTGTAAGAGGTTTGACACCACCATCAACATTTTCCGATTGTATCGGTCGGCCATGAGTCCAATAAACGGCTGCAAAATGGCGAAGCCTGCCATTCGTACAGTAAACAACAAACCAAGCAGAAATTCGCTGCCGGTGTATTCCAATATGAGGAAAAACAGGGCGATGGTGTTGAACCATTCTCCAAGCATTGAGATGACTGAGGCAATCCATAACCGTCGAAAATCACGATTTTCGCGAATTAATTGGAGATAGGTTCGGGATGCCATCACTCTTCCTCCAAATGGGAATCATCCATGGAGGAGAGGGTGCATACGATCCACTTTGACGTCGGCGTATTCGACAGTTCTGCTGTTGAATGGAGCGGAACAAGACTGTTGGCCTCAGGGAAGTAGGCAGCGAGGTTTCCTCTTGGAATCTCATAGGGGACGATGAGCCATTGGTCAGAATGCCGGGTCTCACCGTTAAAATGACTGGTTATGGATACGCTTTGTCGTGTTTTCCAACCGCGCTCAACCATGTCATCGGCGTTCATGAACAAGACTCTACGGTGGCCGTGGACGCCTCGGTAGCGGTCATGCAAGCCATAGATGGTTGTGTTGTATTGGTCATGGCTTCGCATGGTCATCAAGACATATTGGCCAGGCTGGATGGAGACATTCGGCAATTCATGGACTGTGAAATGGGCCTTGCCTGATGGCGTGGCGAAAGATTGCGAGTCCCGGGGAGGATTCGGTAAGGCGAATCCATGAGGGGCCCGAACCTTTGCATTGTAATCCTCGAACCCATTGAGTGAACGCGCCATAAGGGATCTTATTTCATCGTAATTTTCGACTAAATTCATCCATGGAAGAGGTTGGTTCCCGAGGGTTGCTTCTGCCATCCGGGCGACGATCCAAGGTTCGCTCCGTAGGTCGATTGAGGCAGGGGGCAATCCACCAACTGATCGATGCACTTGGCCCATGGAATTCTCAACGGTCACGAATTGTTGACCCGATGATTGCTCATCCACCTCGGTTCGACCTAAACAAGGCAAGATGATGGCTTCTTTTCCTGTTATGAGGTGCGAGCGATTCAGTTTTGTAGACACTTGGACCGTTAGTCCGATGTTTTGGAGGGCAATCGCGGTTCTGTCCGTATCGGGGGCTGCTGAAAGGAAATTTCCACCCATGCAGAAGAACACATCTACCTTGCCGTCGAGCATCGCTTGAATCGCGTGTACTACATCGTATCCGTGGGTATGCGGCATGGGGAATCCTAAACCTTCCTCCATTCGTTCCAAAAACGCCTCAGTTGGTGCCTCCCATATCCCAACGGTTCGATCACCTTGGACGTTTGAATGACCCCGAACTGGGCAAAATCCAGCGCCTGGTCGGCCAACATGCCCGTTCATCAGAAGCAAATTCACCACTTCTTGAATCACGCCCACGCCGTTGCGATGTTGTGTGAGCCCCATGGCCCAACATGCAATGGTTGCAGAAGATTTTGCCAACATAGCTCCTGCCTCCTTGATTTGAGATTCAGTAAGGCCTGAATCCGAGACAATAGAATTCCATTCAATGGTTTCAACGTGCTGAATCATCGCTTCGAAACCTTCGGTTTTTTCATCAATGAACGTCTGATCGATGGCTCCAGAATCCAATTGATGTTTGATCAATCCTTTCATCAAAGCAGCATCTCCACCAATTCTTACCGGCAAATGTATGTCAGCAAGCGTTGTTGTTTTCATGTTCCCTTTCATGTAATCTTGTGGATGTTTGAAACGAGTTAACCCTGCTTCCGGAAGGGGATTGATATGGATGATGCGTGAGCCTCGCTCTTTCGCATCCCGTAGTGCTGTGAGCATTCGAGGATGGTTTGTCCCGGGATTCTGGCCGATGACCATGATGACATCAGCATGGTTGAAATCATCAAGGGAAACGGTTCCTTTACCAATTCCAATTGTTTTTCCTAAGCCTTTGCCACTTGATTCATGACACATGTTCGAACAATCTGGCATGTTGTTGGTTCCATAAGCGCGAACAAAGGCTTGGTAGAGAAACGCTGCTTCATTGCTCGTTCTACCCGAGGTGTAGAACACCGAACGATCAGGAGATACTGTGTTCTTCAAGTGGGTTGATATGCGGTCAAAGGCTTCATCCCACGATATTTTGGCATAATGACTGGAACCTTCTTCAAGAAGAACAGGTGATGCGATTCGTCCAAAACTGTTGAGTTGGTAATCGCTCATCTCAGCCAGTTCTTGAACAGAATGCTTTGCGAAAAATTCTGGAGTCACGTTGGCTTTCATCGCCTCGTCAGCCACCGCCTTGGCACCATTTTCACAGAATTCAAACGCTGTTCTGTGCTCTGGGTCAGGCCAAGCACAACCGGGGCAATCAAAACCTTCCTTTTGATTGACCATCCGTAGAGTTCGTGCAGTTTTGACAACTCCCATTTTCTTGAGGCCATGCATCAGCGATGATGTGACGGCAGGAATCCCAGCGGCTTTGGTTTTGGGCGTAGATAGTTTGAGAGGAGTGCGGTCCTCTGGCGTTCGTGCTCTTGGTTCACCCCTCATCGCTCATCCCCGTAGTGGTCGAACGAACCGCCCTTCTCAATGCTTGCGCTCAAACCGTCCATCAACGGGCCCAATTACGACGGCTTTTCCGTCTCTCACGAAGGAAACAAGCGTGATGTTTGTCGACCGGGCTGCATCGACAGCAAGACTTGAGGCTGCGCCAAAAGAGGCGATGATTGGCGTGCCCATTGAAGCTGCTTTGGCCACGATATCCCACCCACATCGTCCAGAAAGTAACAGCGCAAGGGGTGTTTTTTCACTCGTTCTACTCCAAAGGCCGTAGACTTTGTCAACTGCATTGTGGCGCCCAATGTCCTCTCGAACGAGCAAGGAGGTCTCGTCGCCGAACAACAAGCCTGCAGCATGCATGCCACCTGTCTCCGTGAAGCCTTTCTGGTGAGAGCGCATTTCGTACAGTGCTTTGATGACAACATCAAGGTTGGCGTGTCCCTTTGGTGAATCCACTGACGGCATCTGTTGAATCAACGAAGAGAGATTGCTTTGATCACAAGCACCGCAAGATGATGTTACAATGGACGTTCGCGATTCAATCTGAGGTTTGCGTGAAGTGTGAAGTTCGGCGACCAGTTCTCCGGATTCTTGGGTTTGAGACACCTTGTCCTGAGGTTCGTGTTGAAGGCCATATTCGGTTGCCAAATGCCCGATAACAAGATCATCCAGGTGTTCGGGCGAGGCCAAGAGTGACGATACCGGCTCACCGTTCACACGGAGGTGGACCAAGGTCTCTGCTGCAATAGATTCGTTGACCATGAACCAAGCATCTTCATCGTACCGATGGACATGAACTTCGTTGACATTCTTCATTGGAGGCCCTCACGGTCAATGTCGAAGAACTCGAATTGGAGATCCACTAATTCTGCGCTTGAAGTTGCTGCCGCATACGCATCAAGTGGTTCTTGGTTCAGTTCAAAAAATCGCTCCCCCCAACGGAAGGCTCCGAGCACCTCCCGTGCCTGTTCATGCCGGCCAACTAGGTAGAGGATGGTTGCAAGCGCTTCCGCCGTGGTTAGCCTTCCAGGTTTCCCCCAGTTGACTGGATTTGCTGCAAGAAGAAGCGGGAGCATCCGTGGCTCCAATCGTGTTCTCTTCATGACCGACGAAACTGATTCCTCTATGTGTGCCCAACTGCAATCCAATCCAACCAAGGCACCATGGTGCTCAGTCAACAAATGATGGTCTTCCGGCCCAAACACCTTGCCGCACAGGGGCTCAAGAATGATGCCTCTTTTTGGAAGCGTTCGTATCGATTTGTGCAAGCGCATGTCGCCACGCTTTGAGGCCAACACAGCGGTGTTTTTCTTCGGGTCATCCTGAGCGAGCCAAAGAGCATGAACCTGAATCGGTTTCAAATCATCACATCACAAGTCATTGAGGTAGTCGCCGAAGGTCATCCCTCGCGTTGGTCCGGCGTTCATCTGACGCGTCTCGTTCGCTGAACGCTCCACCATGAGGGTGATGCTGAGGGTACGTTCGAATTTCGTGATGACGGCATCCGTCGGTCGTTTCCCAGATTCCGCGGCCTTGACAATGTTGACCGTTTCGGCAATTCTTTTGGCCAGTTCTTGTTGACTCCATTGTCGAGCGCCGCGGGCCTGAGCTATACGGCGATGAAAATCATCGGCCAACTCCTTGGACGAACGAGTCATGATGTTGTTTTTCTTCCTGCGAGGCGATGGAGGTCGAGCGATGTTGCGGGCTCTTTGGAGGCCGGGCGCTTCACTCTTCGGTGCAAGGTTCATCTTTCCAATGCAACGGTCGCACGCAGCAACTTCTGTCTTCCCAGTACGGACGCGTTTAACCGTCACCTTGACAGCCCCACAGAGTTCACATTCGCCCATGAAATTCATCCCATCGTTACGCTCTTTGAACCCTTTGGAACGGCACGAGTGAATCAATACAAGGCAATTTCTTAAGAAGGCTCGCCAATTCGGTAAACTGGTTATCATGGGGACAGATGTGGAAAGAACCGATGGCAATCTACCGAACACGGCCGAGGAAGACCTCCGTAGCCTCGAGGAATCCTACGCAGAACTGCGCGATGAAACGCAACAACTCATCAACGAGCGAACCACGCTCGAAGCCGAAATGAGAACTCTCCGAAAAAGAATAGAGCGTCTTGATGAAAACGTCAACCTGCTGAAGATGCCCCCCTTGATCGTTGGTCACATCCAGGACATTTTAGATCACGAACGTGCCATCGTACGGTCCTCCAATGGTACCGTTTTTCAGGTGTCTTTGAATCAACGATTGGATCCTGAAATGCTGAAGCCAGGAACGCGCGTAGCCCTCAACCAAGACAGCCTCTCTGTGGTTGAGTTGTTGACCGAAGCATGGGACCCGATGGTCAGTGGGGCTGAAATGGTTGAGAAGCCAGACATCAGTTACCAGGACGTGGCTGGTCTAGACGAACAGGTTGAATCGGTACGTGAAGCCATTGAACTCCCACTCGTGAAGCCGGAATTGTTTGAGAAAGTCGGGATCGTTCCACCAAAAGGCGTCCTCCTTGTTGGTCCGCCCGGTTGCGGGAAAACACTTCTCGCTAAAGCCGTGGCCAATCACACCAATGCAACATTCATCCGAATGGTCGGAAGCGAATTGGCTCAAAAGTACATTGGAGAGGGTGGTCGCATGGTTCGCGAATTGTTTTCACTTGCAAAGGAAAAAGCACCGAGTGTGATCTTCTTGGATGAAATCGATGCCATCGGGGCCAAGCGTCTTGACGGTTCAACCAGTGGAGACCGTGAAGTGCAACGGACGTTGATGCAATTGTTGGCGGAGTTGGACGGATTTGATGCTCTGAAGGATGTCAAAATTATTGCCGCCACCAACCGGCCGGACATTTTGGACGATGCCTTGTTGCGCCCGGGCCGCTTTGACCGAGTGATCGAAATACCCATTCCAGATGATGCTTCAAGGAAGGCGATTCTAGGCGTCCACCTCAATGGAATGAACACCAAGAAAATTTCCATTGGACGATTGGTTGAACGAACCAAGGGTTATTCTGGCGCTGAACTCAAAGCAACATGTGTCGAAGCTGGAATGGTAGCTATCCGCGATGGACGTTCTGCCGTCACGCAGCAAGACATGATGGATGCCATCTCTCGTTTGGACAAAAAGCGAACTCAGGGCAGTACTACGGCATCGCCTGAAGCGCTCTACTCCTAATGTTGGACGAAGAACATTCAAAGACCCAACGCAGAGCCAACGAGCATGGCTTCTCAGTTGGTTGAATGTGTCCCCAATATCTCTGAGGGAAGGGACCACTCGAAAATTGAACTCATTGTTGACGCCGTTCGTAACACGCCAGGGTGTACGGTTCTTGGGGTTGAACCAGACCACGATTACCACAGGACCGTCATCACGTTCGCTGGTGAACCAAATGCAGTGGCGAATGGTGCCGTGGCCCTCATTGAGAAATCAATTGAAGTCTTGGACATGCGAACACACAGTGGCGAGCACCCCCGTATGGGTGTGGTGGATGTTTGCCCTTTTGTCCCCCTGCGAAACACCACGATGGAAGAATGTGCAATCTTAGCAAAGGACGTGGTCAACCGACTCGCTCAACGAGGCGATGTACCGCTTTTCCTCTATGGGCATGCAGCGGTTCGCGAGGAGCGAACCATGCTCTCCCACTTACGGAAAGAGGAATATGAAGGCTTGGAATCTCGACTCAACGGTGGGGAAACATCCCACAGTGATGCAACCCGATGGCCTGATGCAGGAGCCAACGAATGGTCGGAGGTTGTCGCACGCACGGGTGGTATAACGGTCGGCGCCCGTTCGATTTTGGTAGCATACAATGTCAATGTCAATGAGGAGGGCGCATCGGTGGCGAAAAAAATTGGCTCCATTGTTCGCAGCAGTGGTCGTTTACTCAAATCTGCTAACGGTGGGAAAATACGGAGCCGCGGCATGTTGCCAAAAGTTCAGGGAATGGGTGTGCCGGTAGATGAGTTGGGGATTTCACAAGTATCGATGAACCTCCTGGATGTTGAGGTATGCCCTCTTCATCTCGCGTTCAAAACATGTGAAAGTTTGGCTAACGATCATGAAACCACATTATGTGGAAGCGAGGTCGTTGGCCTTGTTCCATTGAAGGCCATGCTTGATGCAGGGCGATTTTTCAATCCCGAGGCTTCAACCGAACGCGAAATAGTTGCGGCCGCCATGGAGGGTTTGGGCCTGAATGTGCACCACTCATTTGACCCTGACCTCCACATCATTGAATGGGCTTTGGAAAAGGAGGTGGAGGCATGAATTGGGCTGATATGACCCTTCGAGAGTTTCAAGCCGCTCTTGCATCATCTTCGCCAACTCCAGGCGGTGGAACGGCTTCAGCTGTTGCCCTGGGCCAAGCCGCCTCCCTTTCCATTATGGTTTGTGACTTGACCTTAGCGAATGAGAAGTGGGAAGAAGGCTGGGCCATTGCTGAACTCATTCAAACTCTAGCGATCCCCATGATGGGCCGTTCCAATGAATTGGCTACTGAAGACAGTACAGCCTTTGACCGTGTCATGGAAGGTTTTGGATTACCCAAAACAACGGACGAAGAAAAATCTGAACGTAGAGCTGCAATACGCAGCGCCACCCTTGAGGCGGCAGTCGTTCCCTTTGAAACGGCTTCATTGGCTTTGAAATTGCTCACATCACTTCCGGAGCTCGCATCGAAGGGGAATGGAAATGCTGTCACAGACGTCGGTGTTGCAGGGTTGTTGGCCAGTGCAGCAGCCAAGGGTGCAGTATTCAATGTTGAAATCAACCTTGATAGCCTACCTGAAGAGATGGGGCAATCCATACGGAAAGAACTTCCAAGTCTCAAAGAGCACACGCGAATCGCATCAAGGGCAGTCATGGACGCAGTCCGAGAGCGAATGGGTCAGTGATTAGCGGACTTGACTTCCCGGAGAAATGTCTCCGTCAATGGTGACCAATCGGACAGCACCCTCGCCATTGTCTGCAGCCAGCATCATTCCTTCTGAAAGAACACCACGGAGCTTTCGTGGTTCGAGATTTTCCACAAAGACAACAAGTTTACCCTCCATTTCTTCAGGAGAATAGTACTCTTTGATTCCGGCACAGATGGTTCGCCCGCCATCTGTTCCATCGTCCAAAGAGACCACATAGAGCTTGTCTGCGTTTGGATGGTCCTCCACACGTGTGATTTTTCCAACCCGGAGGTTCACTTTCATGAATGTCTCAAAATCAACATAGGTGATCCCTTCAATTCCTTTTTCCATTTTCTTTCCACCTTTCTTCTTCTTTTTGCCGCCCTTGACGCCGAGCACTGCATCGGGCTCTGAATCTTGTTCGACCAGGTTCTGTTCAACGGCAAGAATTTCTTCCAAATCCAGCCGGTCAAACAAGGGTTGGGGAGTCTCTTCAAGCCATGTCAAGGGAGATTCCCAGTCAATGGCCTCGTCCCAAGCACACAACGACACTTCGGATGGTTGTGCTAAGTTTTCCCAGAGTTGCTGTGCGCTGGTCGGCATGAAGGGTTGCGTTGTAATGGCAAGGAACCGAGAGATGCGCCAACAAAACGCCAATGTTGCAATGCTTTCCTCGTATCCCTCCTGGGGCCCATTGAGGTGCTTCCATGGTGCGGCAGCTTGAAGGATCTGGTTGCCGTACTGAGAAACACCCATGATTTGCTGCAATGCTTCCTTGTATCGGTGGCGTTGCAACGATGTCGTTATGTCATTGAAAGCACGTTCCACATGGTCTTTGTGAGATTGAACAGATGCATGCCCGTCGTGCCCCTCAAACGGTGATTTTCCTTCGTGTTGTGGAAGCCGAGCACCCAAAGTGAGCACTCGATGGACAAAATTACCATAATTTGCATTCAATTCGGTGTTGATTTTCGCAACGAAATCGGGCCAATTGAAGTCCGAATCACTGAACTCAGGCATAACAATGCTCAGGTAATACCTCAACAAATCAGGATGGTAGCGCTCTAAAAACGAAGGAAGCCAAACAGCATGTTTTCTCGATTTCGAGAACTGACCGCCAGCCAACATGAGGTATTGCATGGCCGGAACATCGCTCTCCAAGGCCAATTCACCAGGCCCGGGCAGCGTGATTGGGTCGGTGGTGGTTAGTCCCTTCTGAGCATGGTTCAAACCAAGAATGAGCGCCGGCCAAATGATGGTGTGGAAAGGTATGTTGTCCTTGCCCAAGAAATACAGGTGTCGAGGTACCGTGCCGTCTTCTGCCACGTTCCACCAACGCTTCCATGTATCAGCGCCGTCGGGTAGTGCATCTGCTTGGCGTTGAGCCCATATGCGCGCACAGGTCGAATATCCTTGAACGGCTTCAAACCAAACATAAACGCACTTCCCGTCCCAGGAATCCCCCGAAAGAGGGACGGGGATGCCCCAAGAAAGGTCCCGTGTGACGGCTCGCGGGTGAAGCCCCATGTCCAACCATTGCTTTGTCATCTCTCGAACATTGACTTTCCAAACCTTCTCTTGGTTTCGAGCATGTTCTTCTAAGGCGTTTTGAAAAAGATCCAAGCGGTAGAATAGATGTTCCGTCTCTCGAATAACCACCTTCGCACTTGGATTCATTTTGGAAACGGGATTTTTGAGTTCTACTGCCTCATAGGTCGCCCCACATGCATCGCACTGATCTCCACGAGCATCGGTGGCTTCGCACGAAGGACAGGTGCCTTCCACATAGCGATCTGGAAGGAAACGCCCAGACCCATTTTCGTTGAGTTCGTAGTATTGTTCGGTTGTTTTCCGTTCAAAAAATCCGGCTTTTTCCAGCGACTGGAAATTCTCTTGAACCATGCGCTTATGCTCCGAATCCGTGGTCCGGTTGAACAAGGCTCCGCCGAACTCGGGACCACGAGGGTCAAGAGCTGTTGACCAACTGCATCCAAGGTCTAAGAGCGCTTTGAGATTAATTTCATGGTACTCATCAACCACTTGCTGTGGCGTGATACCTTGTGTTTCAGCAGTGACGGTGATTGGAGTCCCATGTTCATCGGAACCTGAAACCATCAGCACACGATTGCCCATGGCCCGTTCGAATCGGTATTGAATGTCAGGGGGCAAATAACAACCTGCAACATGGCCAAGATGAAGGGGGCCATTTGCATAAGGCCATGCGACGCAAATGAGGACGTGTTCGCCAGCCATACTGCCCCTCCAAACCCAGCGAATGGACGAGGCTTCTTGAGGTTCACCCTTTACCTCAGCATCCGACCTGCAAACTTGAAAGGATAGCGTCATTTTGAAGAACCCTGCTCTCGTCGGTTAAACTACGCCCGAAAGGGTAGGGGTCTGCGAGACAACATGGCAATTGACATAATTGCGACAGCAGGAGTTGCTGTCAACGCCACCGGCGAAGGCGACATGGGTCTCCTAATTTTCTACATCACCCTCGCTTTGGGCGTGTCATTTCTTTGTTCAATCCTTGAAGCAGTTGTCCTCTCTACACCCCAGACTTACGTCAACATCCTTCAAAATGAGGAAAAGAGAACTGCAGGGATGTGGGCGCACCTCAAAGACGATGATTCGGTTCGTCCGTTGACGGCTATTTTGACTCTGAACACGATCGCTCATACCATGGGTGCTGCCGGTGTTGGTTCACAAGTACAGCAGATTTGGGGTGTTGAAGTACTCACGGCCGCTTCCGCCATTCTCACTTTGGCCGTCCTGTTCCTCTCAGAAATCATTCCCAAAACCCTCGGTGCGGCTTATTGGAAACGGTTGTCAACGCCATCTGCATACCTCCTCACCTGGATGACAAAGTCCCTGTTTTTCCTTATTGGACCGATTCAATTCATCAAATCCATCCTTCCTGCTTCAAAGAATTCCGCCGTCACTCGAGATGATGTGGCAGCCATGGCCGATTTGGGTGAGATTGGAGGCGCGTTAGAAGAAGCAGAAGAGACCATCATCCACAACCTTCTCGGTCTGCGAGACGTCATGATCACCGATGAAATGACTCCACGGACCGTCGTTTCAGCGTTTGATATGAATCAAACCATCAAGGAAGTCCTTGATGAGAACACGATTCTCCGATTTTCTCGTATCCCAGTTTACGAAGAAAACATTGACCATGTCCGCGGCCTCGTTATTCGCTCAGAAATTTTGATGGCAGCCAGCCGGGATGAATGGGACTTACGCCTCAAAGACATCATGAAACCAATTCTGAAGTTGGAACAGGGTGGCACCATAGAGCAAGCCCTCGATGTCTTTCTCAGCAACCGTCAGCAATTTGCTCTCGTCAGGGATGAATTCGGAGGCACCTCAGGCATCCTGACCATGGAAGACGTGATGGAAACCTTGCTTGGAAAGGAGATCGTTGATGAACTCGACGAGGTTGAAGACATGCGGAAATTGGCGAGAGACCAAGCCGCTCAGACGGAAGAAGCTTGAGGAATTTGTTCTTCAAGCCACCCGTCAACCACTGCCTTTCTTGATGTTGATTCATGCGACCCTGAGTGCCTGAGGTCGGGAAGGTAATGTGCTTGGAGCAGCCCTTCGTATGGGGGTTCACTCATGGCCAACACCAACCGCTGATGATGCGTAGGCCCAAGGCGCTCATCTGGCTCAGCTTGTACCAAAAGCGTGGGTTCTGAAGTCATACCCCATGCAGGCACATCAGCATCAGCAAGGGCCTTGATGATACGTCGGGGTCCATTGATGGCGTTAAAATGGCGAATCGTTTTTGCAAGCACCCATGGGCGTAAAACTCGGGGAATCCGTAAGACCTTGCATGTTTCTTCGTGAATTTCCGTATAACCAGTCATAGGTGATTCGAAAATCCAGCCCTGTATCTTGTCAGCGACCGATAACTCGGTGCGACGGTGACTAAGCCTGAGGCCAATGAATGAGCCTATGCTGTGGCCATAATACCAAATCCCGTTCTCACAAAGGCTAGGATTGGCCTTTTGGAATTCGTTCATGCCTGCAATGAGGTGTGTGGTTGTTTCTTCAGCACTCCATTTGACGAGTCCATCCGAACCACCGTGGTCAGGAAGGTCGACCATGAGTACATTCCATCCACGTTCGAGGAATGATTCGGCGCGTTGCATCATCCTCATCGAACCGGATGTCCAACCATGAATCACCCATGCAAGAGGGACGTCTTTCTCCCCCCTTTGCAAATAGTGAACAAGGGTCAATCCATTGACGCAGATGGGTATTCGCTCCCATTCAGGGTCATCGATTTCTGGCTTCCGACGCGTGGGTGCCCGAAATGACCACTGTGTGACGAGTTCCAAGTAAACGAAAAGAATGGTGGCGAAGATGGCGAAAATAAACGCGAATGGAGAGTGGTCCAAGAGAAAATAACTCGAAAGGAAACCAAATCCACCAACCAAGGACGGTAAGACATTTTTTCGACGACGGGCCCACTGCAACATAGGACCACAACGGAGACAGATGCCAATCAGTCTTCTTGAGATGTTGTCTCTTCATCAGGGGCCGAAGTTTCTTCTTCCGCCTTCTTCACGATTTTTTTGGCCTTTCGCTCCTCTTGACGCTTAACGAGTTGGTCTCCGAAATTACCCATGTTTTCAAGTCGAGCCCAGATACCTGATGCCTTTTCTTCTTCGGATGGAACGTACTTGACAAGATAAGCTCGGAACGCAAGATCGTAGAGACCCTGCCCCATGGCACTGCCACTTCGCAAATAGCGGTCAACAAACCAGAGGACGATGAAAATCGTACCCAAGGCAAAGTAGACAATGGCCATGGTGTTGTCTGCCTCCGAGAGGTTTTGGAATTGTGTCGCAACGAGGATCAAACCGATGAGAGAGAGCAGACCGCTCGTGTTCACCAAAATCCCATGAAGGAACAGTGGATTGGAACCATCACCTCGGACATACTTGGTACGTGACACGAACTGTCCGAGGTTTCGACTGAATTTCATAGGGATGAAAATAGCGTTGAGGATGATGATTGCACCGCTCGTTGCAAAGAGGATAGTGGTGATGATGCCGGTATCGGATGAGGCGATGAAAAGAGCCGCAAAGAGAACACCGAAATTGATCAAGAAGTTGACCAGAGCTGAAATCCGACGGTTCATGTTCGTTGCAAGTTCGTAGTCTTCAGAAAGCCCCATTGGTCGGGCACGTGGAGCGCGTTCCTTCTTGACCTTGGGCGAACGTGCCGCTTTTGCTTTGGCCACGGGTTTGGCTTTGGCGACCGCCTTCGCCACAGGTTTGGCCTTTGCCACTGCTTTGGGCTTCTTTTCATCACCTTCGCTGGCTGCTGCTTTATCCAATAGTCCCATGGTATTCACTCATCCTTGTATTGTTCGCCAATGGCTCGATAGACGTTGAAATCCTCGGATTCAACGAATGATTGAATTGATTCTGGAGACATGTTGCCGAGTTGGTCGTCAACCATGTTGTAAAACTGACCTCGTGTTTCCTCGTCCGTCGTCTCCGGGGAGTCAAGTACAGCCCTATAGGTATCGAAATCAGCGCTAGCAACGAAATCATTGACGATGTTTTCAGGCAAGTGATCGCCCAATAGGTTGTCGACAATGGAGACAAACTGAGCAAAGAGAGAGTCTCCTTCCTCATCAGAGGCCTCCGCTGTTGAAGCCACTGAGGCTTCGACTCCTGGTCCTTGTTTGAGCGCTTTTCGCTTGCTCATGAGGGCTTGTAGTGTAGGCGTGAGTTCAGCGAGTGTTTCTTTGTCTCCCAATGCCTTAGCCTCTTGGTAAAGCGGTTTTAGAGCCCTTAGTTCATCCTCTACCTGTTGAAGTTCGCTAACGGGTTCATCATCGTCGTCGTTCAAGAGTTCCACGGTGGGAGCATCGCGTATTTCGGCTACCTTTTCCTCTACAGCCGCTTTTCTCATCACGATGATTTCACGGTCAAGATGGTGGCCGAAACGATCTGCATATCGGTCAAGGAGAGAGCCGGCTTCTTTGTTGCTTATCCGGTCGATGTGTCCATAGATTTGTTGAAGTGGTTTCTCAGACCGCTTGGCCCAAAGTTCGTTGTATCCCTTCTCCTCGGTAATGCCCGAGAGTGTTGTTGCAGGGTCATTGGAGGGCGCTGGCAGGGGCGTCTTCGATACTTCAGGAAGAGGCGCTGGAGATGGCGTTGGGATTGGGAGCGGTGCTGGTATGGCTGCGGAGGGGTCCATTGGAAGACCGGGGAGAGGAGGGAGTGGTTGGCCACCAGGGGGCAAGGGCAGTGGAGCAGGAAGACCCGCAGGTGGCGGCAAATTCGGCGTAGGTAGGGCGGCTTCCGATTTCTTGGATTTCTTCCCTCTGCGCAGACCCAACGGACTCACCTCGTCCTAAGGGATGGGAAACCACCCTTGAACCTTACCGCACCCTGAACCTCAAATGTAGGGGTTCTTTTGAGTGTCAATTTGCTTCAAACCAACTTTGCCCATCCTTTGAGGACAAGGAAAGTTGCACCGGATTCATGCACTCGGATTCGCTCGCCAACGTTGCTTTCATACCGCTGATCCCCAAATTGGGCAATGGCGTCATCAACGACCCACTCTACATCCATCGCTGGATCCAAGCCAAGCACATACGCTTCATGAAGAGGATTGTAAGGGTTCGACCCATCCGGGTCCAACCGATCAAGTGGAAATTCACTCACTCGCATTCCCGATTTGCCATGAAGGGAGGTTGGCCATCGTATCTGCCGGCGTACGTCAATGGTGACGACTTCATCGGTTTCTCCAGCTGAGCCCAGAACGACGGAGGCGTCTGCTTTGAGCAAATTGAGGAAGAGGGCTTGATAGTTCCCCAAAATCTCAAACTTCCCATCTTTGAGCCGTTCGACCCTTCGATCATGGCCGAGAATTTCAGCAAGACGCTTGATGGCGGTGGCGGAACGTTGCGACGTATTGCCCTCTCTGTCCTGGAGTGACTGGAGGGCAGATTCCAAGCGACGAAGCTCCGCACGACTCCCCTCTGTGCCTTGATGAATACCTCGCAAGGTATGAATCATTGAATCCATTCCTTGCCGTATCCGTTGAGTCCATCCTTTCGCCTCCATATCATGGTACCTCGCTAAGCCCCCTTGGACATCGACTCCCTCTCCGCGAATATGCGAAACAAGTTCACGGCGAGCCTCTGAATCGAGGTGGAACAACGTTGGGTCGCGATAATGCAAATGAAAACCCCTGTGCCCAGAGAAAGTCACTTGAAGATGTTCTTCGGAAAATCCAAACTCAGGTTCCAAAAAATCATTCCACAGAGCCCAAGCCTGATCTTGAATGACCTCCAACATGCCTGGAAAATCCCTGTCTGTAACGCCCGGCAGGTGGTCTCCATCCAAATCAAAAATCAAATCTGCACCTTGCCAAAGCTTGTCGGCCATTTTGAGTTCAAAAGGGCGCCGCCAATAGGCAGTTGAATAGAAACAGGAATGCATTGCTCGTTGTGAAAGAAACGACTGAACTTGGTCAACGCTTGAGAAGGATTTGTGGCGCAGCGGCGGTGCGCCTCCGAATGGAATGAACATCCATTCGCGTGTTTTGATACGGGGAGGTGACCAAACAGAAGCATGTTGGTAATATTGTCCAAACCGATGTGCGAATCTCGCCCAGCCCGTTGACATCTGCTTCCCCCATCATCACCAAGGCGTGAGGGTTCTTGAAGAAAGCCGTGTTATTCCTGCTTCATCCAAAAGCGTTCATCCGAGTCTGAAACTTCGGTAGCCGTATCGGCACCAGTGGCTTTGACATAGCACTCCCAGCACATGTAGTACTTGTCGATAACCATGGCATTTCCAAAGGTGAGGCGAATGCCACAATCATGACAGCGTGGGCCTAATTCCCCGTTGGGTGCTTGGGCAAGTTGAATGTGGTCGTGAGGCATCGGCATCCTTCCTGTTGGGGGGTAATCGGTCTAGTCTTTGAACTTGAGGGAACTTACCATTGTGTTTCTTCAAACTCTGCTGCCTCAACCCATGCCAGCAGATCGAGAGCAACAATGCATGATTCAGACACTTCGGGCAATGGATCGTTGCTAAACTCTTTGAGAATCGGTAATACTGAACGGTCTCCTATGGCCCCCATGGCTTCAGCCGCCTCATGGCGCACCATGACGTGTTCTTGGTTGTCTCCAAGTCGTTCAATGAGGGTCGGTAGGGCTGCTGAATTCTGCATTTGTCCGAGGACATAGGCTATTTCATGACGCAACAGTGCACTCGTGCTTGCAAATCCCTTGCAAAGAGCGAGGCAGGCCTCATCTGAGCGTTCATTTCGAAGAGAAAAAACAGCCCTCATTCGCTGAAACATCGGCAGGCCTTCATCACAAAGCCGCTCCGTTAATTCCGACACGCGAGTGATGGGGGATGGAGGTGCAGGATCAACAGATCCGTATTGGCTCACTTGAGGGATGCGAGCATCGTTCGACATGGGCTGACCTCAAGGTTCTCCGATGAAGCGCAAGCTCGCAGCATCGAAATCGGACCGTATCATGCCGAGTTCCTGTCCTTCTTTGATGAACAATCGAATGGAATCCCTTCCTTCCTGTTGGTAGTCGATTGTTCGCTCATTCACGTACATCCCAACAAATTCTTTGTTGGTTTCATCGTCAATTCCGCGACCCCAGGCTTTTGCAAATTCAAGTGCTTCATCAGGAGATTTGAGAGCGTATTCAATGCTCATTTTGGTGTACATGGTGATGTCTTGCATAACTGATTCACCAAGGTCCCGCCGAACAACGTTTCCACCAAGCGGCATGGGCCAGTTTGGAGTACGGGCATTCCACCACTTTCCAAGGTCGATGAGAACATCAAGGTCGTGGTCAACGTAGGTCAGTTGACCTTCATGGATAATGAGTCCACTCAAATAGGTCCCGTCGAGGATACGTGGTATGATTTCATCAAAGGGCACCACGGCAATTTCACAATCACCCCAAGCAAGACGTAGACCCAGGTAAGCGCTGGTTTTCAGCCCAGGTACGGCGATAACAGAGGCTCTCACCTCTTCTTCCGTCACTCCAGCCTTGCAGACCACCATCGGCCCGTATCCCTCTCCCATGGATGCACCACAATTCATCAATGCATAGTGTTCCGAAATATCGGGATAGGCATGAATCGATACAGCGGAGACCTCCAAATCTTGGTTCATTGCCCGATGGTTGAGAGTTTCAATGTCCTGCAATTCGTGAACGAAATTGTATCCCGGTGTAGGGAAGGCATTGGTCGTCATCGCGTGGAACATGAAGGCATCATCAGGATCAGGGCTGTGACCGATTCTGACGATTTTATTCCCTGATTCATCGAGAGGAAGTTCAACTACCATGCTCAGTCCACCTGTATGTCCTTCAAGAACCATCCGTTTGATTTTTCATACAAATTCAAATCAAGACCATGCAAATTCGGGCTCAGTGCGCATATTACAGGCCTCTTTCAAGAAACAAAACAAACCATCGAGGTGATGTTGATTTAAGCGGTTGAACACCTCTCCATAATATTGGTCTAGTCGGTCAAATGAGAGCCCCGATTTTTCCATGGACCAGTGAATGACATCTTCACGTTTTTGGGGTTCATTTTCAAATCGGACAAGGTTGTCAAGTAGTGAGGCGTGAGCCTGCTTCAACAAGGCCGTTGGTGTGTCCTTACGAGCCACGAAAACCCCGAATATCATGGGCAAACCCTCCTCCTCCATCCATGCGGTGCCAAGGTCCATCTGGACCATCTCAGGGAATTCTCTGGCCGCTTCAAGGGCCCGATCACCAATGAGCAAGGCTCCGTCGGCCATGGCCATCATGGAATCGTAATCTGGACCCGTTGAAATGTAATTCATCGCACGGCCCTGTTTGGAAATTAGGTGCTTGAGAAGGGCTACGGAGGTGGCAGAATCACTTGGGAGAGCGATCGTTTTCATGGATTCAAGTGGAACGGCACCAAACAGCAAGACGCTTCCCACTTCGCCTTGGCTGCCGATTCCAATGTCTGGCAGCAACACCAATTGGTCGGCATGTTTGGCATAGTCCGCGGCAGGTATTGGAGCAAGAATACAATCTCGTCGTAGCACATGGCCCGTAAGCCAAGAGGGGGGTGCGGCAAGTACACTCCACTCGTTTGAGAGGGAGTGATAGAGGGGGTCACAATTGATGAAGGCAACACGCCCCATGGTCGATGTCCAAGTCTCAACCATGTCATCACATCATTGAGTGGCCATTGGCAATACACGACGTGGTTGAACCTTGGGTGGAATGTAAGGTTCAAACTGAGAATAGATGGTGTTCCTTTGGATCGGTTCGCAGCCAGCATCACGAATGAGGCGAGCCAATTGAGCACGGTCGTGGTCAAGCGGGGTAGAAGAGCCTGCCAAATGCATGATGGATTCCTTCTGAACGGTACCATCAATGTCATCGGCCCCGAACTGAAGGGCGAGCTCTGCAAGATGGTCGCCGATGTTCATTCGGTAGGCTTTGATGTGCGGAATATTGTTGAGCATAAGGCGAGAAACCGCAATCGTCCGCAAAATTTCTGTTCCTGTGGCCAATTGTGCTTGTGGAAGCCTTGTGTCATCGGGCAAGAACGGGTATGGGACAAAGCACTGGAATCCTTTGGTGGAAGCGTTCAGGTCTCTAAGAGAAATCATGTGCTGCAGCCGCTGCTCCAAGGCCTCTATGGTTCCAAACAGCATCGTACAGTTTGATGGGAGACCCACTTCGTGTGCTTCTCGATGAATTTGTAGGTATTCGGCTGAACTTTCCTTGCCGTTGCAGATAATGGCCCGAACATCATCATCCAGAATCTCAGCTCCACCCCCTGGTAGAGAGGTAAGTCCTGCGGCTTTGAGTCGCGTCAAAACTTCACGGGTGGTCATCGATGAACGCTGGCCTAAATGCTTGATTTCTACAGCCGTAAGGGCTTTGATGGAAATTGAAGGATAGGTTTGGGCCACCCGGGCAAAAAGTTCCTCGTAATGTTCGACTCCCCAATCGGGATGCAGGCCACCGACGGAGTGTACTTCATCAATCGCATGAGCGTAGTTCGCAAGGTCGTCCATGTATTCATCAATTGACATGGCGTAGGCATCTTTGGCCTTTGGTCCGCGCCGGAAAGCACAAAATCGGCAAGCAAGAACACAGATGTTTGTTTGGTTGATGTGGACGTTTGAGTTAAAGAAGGCTTGATTCCCAAAGCGAGCCTTTCGGACTTGATGAGCCAGCGCCCCCACCTCATGAAGGTCGGGGTGTCGGTAGAGGGTCATTCCATCATCAAGGCTGAGGGGGACATTGTTGGCCAATTTTTCTGCCAGGGGTGCGAGTGCAGGAGACCAGTTAACTGAACCTAAATTCGCATCAAGGAGGTCAAGCCAACGATCGTTTTCACCCGCCAGAGGAGCGGGGTGAACAGGGGCCAGCATGGGTGTTCCTCACGTTTCTTCTTCAAGAAGATGTGCTTCATCCCATCAAGGTCGACCAATGGCGAAGAAACCTGATTTCACAATGAATTTACGGAATTCTTCGATGATGAATACACTGGAAGCGATGAGGACCACAACCATCCAGTCATTTTGAGACAACGTGTTGGTGGAGAGGAGTGAACCAATTTCTATACCGACGACTGGGATGCTGACTTGAGAAAGTTGGACGAAGAACAAAAGCAACCCAGTTGAGATGAGCAAGGCATAGTTGATGGCACGGTTAGAAAACAAACCAAGCTCAAACACGCTTTCTTCATTTGACCGGCAATTCATGACATTGAACAACTGATACACAATAAACACAGAGAACGTCATGGTTTGAGCGTGATGATAATGGCCATCTGCGTATGTTTGCCAATCGTCAATCGCTTCTTGTTCACCGGCTAGACAAGCGTCCATGTCAAACGCTGTCGTGGTTATTTCGCTCGGGAGCAAGCCGCATTGATTGCTCGGGTCGGCTAAGGCCCCTCCGGCCAAATAGAACACAGAAAGAGAACCAATAACCATGACCGCGCCGAGATAGAAAATCAGAGAAATATCTCTTCCGTTGGGTAGACCTTCGTCCACTGGGCGCGGGGGCCGGTCCATGACGTTCCCGTGTTTCTTTTCCACACCAAGCGCCACCGCGGGAGGGCCGTCCATGAGGATGTTGATGACCAAAATCTGCGTGGCAGTCAACGGAAGTGCCTCTGGGCCAAAGAAGAGGGTGGCCAATACCAACAACGACACAGCTGCTACGTTCGTTGAGACCTGGTACCGGACGAAGTTACGGATGTTTTGGTAAATTTTCCGTCCTTCCTCGACGGCATGGACGATGTTCGCAAAATTGTCATCTTGAAGAACCATGTCGGCTGCGTCCTTCGCTACGTCGGTTCCAGCGATGCCCATGGCGATACCAATGTTGGCGCCTGATAGGGCAGGTGCATCGTTTACACCATCGCCGGTCATGGCGACGATTTCCCCTTGTTCTTGCAAAGAAGAGACAATCCTCATCTTTTGGTCGGGTGTTACACGCGAGTATATCGCCACATCACTGGTGGTTTTCAAGAGTTCTTCATCGCTGAGCGTGGCTAATTCCTTCCCGTCAATCGAAGCGCCAGAAGCGGATTTGATGTTGAGTTCTTCTCCAATGGCAGCAGCGGTCATTTGTTGATCGCCGGTGATCATCTTGACCTTGATTCCAGCCCGTTGACAGGTTTCAATGGCGGCTTTGACTTCTGGTCTTGGCGGATCCATGATTCCAATGAGGCCAAGGAAAACAAAGTCTCGCTCAACGGACTTAATGGACTCAATGTCTTCGCCATCCTTCACCTTTCGAGCCAAAATAGCGATCACCCGCATCGCTTGCGAACCCATCTCATTGTTCATCTTTGAAATGTTCAATTTGTCCTCTTCGGTCAAATCCACATATTTATTGTCAACAATTTTCTTTGTTGCTAGGTCTCTAAATCCTCCAGCGCTCCCCTTAGAGAAGACCCATTGCTCACCTTCGTACTCATGGATGACGCTCATGCGCTTTCGTACGGAGTCAAAGAAGAATTCATTGATCCGCGGGTGTCGATGTGAAAATTTCTTCACATCACCATTGATTTTCCAGCCAGCCACCGCACAGGCAGAATCCGTAGGGTCGCCAATGGCTTGCCAATGACCTTCGGATTTGACGATGTTTGAGTTATGGCAAAGCGATAAACAAGCACCAAGAAGTCGAAACCCGAGGTCAGATTGAGAAGAAGAAAGGTCTGCATCCGTCAGGTCGACGCCATTCTGTATCAAATGCCCATTCGGCTCGAAGCCTTCACCTGATACCTGATACGTGTGTTCTAAGGTGAGGATTTTGCGCACGGTCATCTGGTTTTTTGTCAGCGTTCCTGTTTTGTCGGAGCAAATGACGGTGGTGGAGCCGAGGGTTTCTACGGCCTTCATACGGCGAATGATGGCTTTGTGTCGAGCCATGTTTCTCATTCCCAGGGAGAGCGTGATGACCAAGATAATGGGCAATCCCTCTGGAACGATGGCCACGAAGATGGCAATAGCGACAATAAATTGTTGGACAACGACTTCCCGAAGGTCAACCCCGGGTTTCGTGTAGGATACGAGGAGGTTGAGAGAGACCAATAGGATGGCTACGATGAGGGCAATAAATCCAAGGAATTTGCCAAGGCTCTCAAGTTTAAGCTCAAGAGGCGTCTTTGGCGTCTGTGCCTCAGCAATATTGCTTGCGATTTTGCCGAGTTCCGTCCCCATTCCTGTGGAGACGACCAGCCCCAATCCGCGCCCAGAAGACACCGTCGTACCCATGAATGCCATGTTTGTGCGGTCGGCTAGGACGGTTCCAAGGGGCAAGGCGTCGATTGATTTTCGTATGGTCAACGATTCCCCTGTCAAAGCCGATTCATCGATTTTACATTGCTGAGACCAGATGAGGCGTACATCGGCTGGGACATTGAGTCCCTGCTCAAGTCGGACCACATCACCAGGTACAAGTTCGGAGGTTGGGACCTCGTTTTCATAGTCGCCTCGAATAACGACACAATTTGAAATGGACATTTGTTTGAGGGAATCCATGGCTTGCTCGGCCTGATTCTCCTGCCAGTATCCAAAGAAGGCGTTAGCCGTCAGAACAATGAAAATGAAAATCGCATCACCCGGATGGTCGGGCTTAATCGCCAGAGCTACCAATGCCGCACCGATTAAGAGGTAATTGAGCGGGTCATTGTATTGAGAAATGAACCGAAGGAAGGCAGAGGTTTTCTCTGGTTCATCCAATTTATTGGAGCCGTATCGCTTCCGACGCTTGAGAACCTCATCGCCGGAAATACCGCTTTCTGAGCTCTCTTGAGCGACGAGGCTATCTTCAATTGAAAGATTGTGCCAATACTCTTCCAAAGCGACTCACCCGACCTCGTCATAGACAAGAACACCCCCTCCTCGCAATATTCTATTTATTATCATGATGGGCGGGGTCCCACACAATCCAAACCAGAAGGCGAGGCTTAGGCATCGTAGGCTATACCTACTGGAACGAATTGGAAGAGGCATGAGCGGAACAGGTGAACCCTACATTCCTGCTCATGAATCTCCTCTTGAATTAACGACACGCGTCATCGTCGTTGGAATCCTGCTCGGCATTCTCATGACAGCAGCCAACGCCTATCTCGGCTTGTATGCAGGAATGACGGTTTCAGCAAGCATCCCCGCTGCCGTCATGTCAATGATCATTCTACGCACCATGTTCAAGGATGTCTCCATCCTCGAAAACAATGCTGTACAAACCATGGCATCGGCTGGCGAATCGCTAGCGGCCGGTGTCATTTTCACCGTACCTGCTTTGCTTGTGATGAATATTTGGACGACCATTCAGTGGACGGAGACACTCATCATCGCAACGTTGGGGGGTTTGTTGGGAACGATGTTCACCATTGCTCTTCGCCGCCTGTTCATCGTAGAAGAAGCGCTCCCCTACCCCGAAGGAGTTGCATGCCGGGAAGTGCTTGTTGCTGGAGAGGAAGGCGGCGATGGTGCGTTGGCCATTCTCTACGCGCTGGGAATCGGAGGGCTCTATGGCCTCATGGTCAAGGGATTCGAGGTGACTCATCATACCGTTGAGGTGGCAGTCTCCGTCGTTTCGACTCGCATCTATGCAGGAATGGACCTTTCAGTGGCCTTGCTTTCTGTGGGATACATCGTGGGTATTCGCATTGCCTCATTCATCTTTTTCGGTGGCGTGTTAGGATTCGGATTGCTGGTGCCAATGTATGGTCTCATCTACGGTTGGCCCGCAACGGGCTCTCTTGTGGACGGATTCTACGCTATTTGGTCAACTCAAGTCCGCTATGTTGGTGTCGGCGCCATGGTCGTTGGCGGAATTTACACCTTGTGGAGCATGCGTAAAACCATCATCACCGGGCTGTCCAAAGCCTTCGTGAAGTCAGATGAAACCATCGGTGAGCTACCCAGGACCGAACAAGACATTCCGATGAACCGAGTGTTCTCGGTTTGCGGGGTGTTGGTCGTCCTTACCTTCTTCTTCTATTGGTGGGCCACTGAATCATTCGTTCTCGCCCTTGCTGGAGCGTTGTTCTTGGCGTTCGTGGCGTTCTTTTTCGCAGCCGTGGCCGGGTACATCGCCGGTGTTGTTGGTTCATCCAATTCACCCGTATCTGGGATGACCATTGCTACACTTCTGTTCACGGTTGGACTCGTGTACATCGTCGGCGACCTCATGCTGGGCATGGAGAAACAGGATCTCATGTTTGCAACGTTGTTGATAGCCGCTATCGTAGCATCAAGCGCCGCTATCGCGGGGGACGTCATGCAGGATTTGAAAACAGGCCACATGCTTGGGGCGACACCAAAGCGACAGCAGGTGGCCGAAATCATTGGTGTGTTAACAGGCGCAGTCGTGATTGGGCCTGTACTCTCGTTGCTCCATGATGCATTTCGGATTTCCCAAACTGCCTGCCAATTGAACCCTCTTCCAGACGACCCAACGTGTTCGAGAGCCCTCTTCGCACCTCAAGCGGAACTTATTGGAGCCATCGTCCAAGGTGCCTTTGGAGGTGATTTAAACATCCAAATGGTGGTGTTAGGTGCAGCCATAGCCGTTGCCCTCATACGATTGCAGATGCCCGTCATGAGCGTTGCCATTGGGATTTATCTCCCACTTGGTTTGTCAGTCCCCATCATGACTGGCGGTATCATCTCTCATGTCATGTTGCGAAGCGCCCACCTGAGGACAGACGGTGTGCTACGAAAGGAGCCCTCTGAAAAGGCGATTGCTGCAGCGAAAGAAGTTGAAAGTCGTGGTGTGTTGATTGGTGCAGGTTTCATCGCTGGAGAATCCATCATGGGTGTATTCATTGCCGTGCTGATCGTGGCTAAATACGATCTGAAGGACGAATTAGGGATTGCTACCCTCAATGACTTCCTCTCACTCAGCTTCTTTATTTGGTTCATCGGGGTTTTCATTTGGCTGGCTTCAAGGGCTTTACCTAAAGGTGGAAACCTTGCGAGCGATACGGTGATGATCACCGCAGAAGCCGTGCGAAATACATTGGATGCTTTCCAGCCCAAAAAGAAGGACGAGCGTTGAATTCTTGAAAAATCACCTGCACAACCATCAAAGGCCACCCACACAGGCCTTTCTTTGCTGGTGAGAGAATGGCGGACACGGATGAATTGAAAGAACTCGCACGGAGATGCCGCGTCCATATCGTCAACATGGTTTATCGGGCACAAGCGGGCCATCCAGGTGGTTCCCTTTCCGAGATTGACCTCCTCGTTGGCCTCTACAAAAATACGCTACGCGTGCGCCCCAGTGAACCTGATTGGGACGATCGAGACCGCTTCATTCTCTCCAAAGGCCACGCTTCGCCAGGAATGTACGCCATCTTGGCCGAAATGGGATTCATTTCAGAAAAGGACCTTGAATCCTACCGCGTTCTTGGAGGCGTTTGCCAAGGTCACGTCGACATGAAATGGTGTCCAGGTGTTGACTTCTCTGCAGGGTCTCTTGGCATGGGCCTCTCCTTTGGCATGGGCTCAGCCATTGCTGGCCGACTTGCTGGCAGCGAGCGGCAAATCTACGTGATGCTCGGCGATGGTGAAATCCAAGAAGGAAGTGTATGGGAAGCAGCCATGGCGGCAAGGCACCATGAACTAGGCAATCTAAACGTTATACTTGACCGAAACCGAATCCAAAACGATGATTTTTGCGAAACGCAGATGCGAATGTTTGACATCCCCGCCAAATGGAAAGCCTTTGGCTGGAACGTCAAGGAAATCGATGGCCATAACATGGAGGAAGTTGTGGAGGGAATGAACTTCCTTTCATCGACCAACGATGGTCCCTCAATCCTCATTGCCCACACTGTCAAAGGACACGGTGTTTCGTTCATGGCAGACAACCCTGCTTTCCATGGAGCCGCACCGAACGACGAACAATATGCTCAGGCCATGGTGGAACTTGGGGAGGTGAAGGCATGACCAAAATGGGAGCAACCCGAGACGGGTATGGTGAAGCCTTGCTGGAACTCGCTTCCAATCCAAAAGTCGTCGTGCTTGAGGCTGACCTTGGAAAATCAACCAAGTCGCTGCATTTCCGCAAGGCCCATCCAGAGCGAACGGTTTCCTGTGGCATCGGAGAACAAAATATGCTTCTCGTAGGGGCCGGCCTTGCCGCATCCGGTTACATTCCCTTTGCGAGCACCTTTGCCATCTTCACCGAACGTGCCTTTGAACAAATGCGAAACGGCGTTGCACGCCCAAACCTGGCCGTTCACGTCTGTGGAAGCCACGGAGGCACCCATACAGGTACCGATGGTTCGTCGGCTCAATCGATTGAAGACTTAGCCATCTACCGAACCCTCCCCAACGTGATTGTCATGCATCCTAGCGATGTGGTCTCCACCAAGGAGCTGACCATTCAATTAGCCGCAACCGGCTCCCCTTCCTACACTCGAACAGCACGCAACAAGACGCCTGTTCTGTATGAAGGTCGCGAGAGTGAGATCAAAATCGGTAAAGGAATCGTCTTAAAGCAGGGTAGTGATGTTGCTATCATCGCTTGTGGCGTTATGGTTTCACAATCCCTTGAAGCAGCCGAAGCACTGGCTGCAGAGGGGATCAACGCTACCGTTGTTGACATGCACACTTTGAAACCACTTGATGGCGAACTCGTGAATCGTTTGGTGGCTGATTGCGGAGCCATCGTAACAGCAGAAGACCACAGCGTCATCGGTGGACTTGGTGGAGCCGTAGCAGAACATCTGACGGCCAATACATTTGCTCCTCTTGAACGCGTGGGAGTTCAAGACCGCTTTGGGGAATCCGGACAAGCGGATGAAATGCTCGAAGTCATGCAAATTTCAGCCCCCTACATCGCTGCTGCTGCAAAGAAGGCAATGGCCCGAAAGGGTTGAGAACTGCTGAACACCCTTGGGGGAGAGTTCATAGAACCTCTTGGCTGAACAGGGGACATGGAATTCTTCCTTGACACGGCTGACGTTGACGAAATTCGAGAAATCGCTGCATGGGGTATCCTTGACGGCGTGACGACCAACCCTTCCCTCATCAAGAAATCTGGAAGGGATTTCAAGGAAGTTGTGCGTGAGATTGCTGGAATCTGCTCCGGCCCGATCTCCGCTGAAGTGACGGCTATGGATACGGCCGGCATGGTGGAACAAGGTCGTGCCCTCAAGGCAGAACTTCCTGACAATGTCATCATCAAGATTCCATGCACGCCCGAAGGGCTTGCAGCAACTAAAATTCTCACCGAGGACGGCATCGACACCAATGTCACCTTGATTTTCTCAGCGTCACAGGCGCTCATGGCCGCCAAAGCTGGAGCCACCTATGTCTCGCCATTCATTGGACGCATCGATGATACCGGACATGACGGCATGGAACTCATTGCTGAAATCATGAACACCTGGGACAACTACCACCTTGAGACCAAAGTCCTCGCCGCATCTGTACGCCATCCAACTCACGTCCTCCAGTGCATCCAACTGGGGGCTCACACGGCGACCATGCCGGCCAAAACCTTCCGTCAATTGATGAGCCATCCTCTGACCGACCGTGGACTCGAAGGCTTCATGCGCGATTGGGCGGAAGTCGAGAAAGCCGGCAAGGCCTGAAAGACCTCACTGTTGATTCCCTTCAATGGAAGTCAAGGACGGCCATGAGAGAAAGCGATCATTCTCTCGAGAGGCAAGTGGTCTGCTGTGTCTTTGCAGTAGTGTGCTTCAACCACTTTTCCATTCTCGTCAATCAAGATATCAACCGGAATGGTTGAAAGTTTTGAAACTGACATTCGCTCAGGGTCCCCAATATGGGAAAGCCTGTCAAGAAAGAAGAGAACTCAGCGTGATGCCAAGGTCAAGTTCTTCCACATATCTTCTGGAACTTCCATGGCCAAGCGAAGACCGCCCATGGCTCCCAGTCGAACAGGGTCATCGACCACGTGAACGTTGACGTCGCCCATGTCAGAGAGACGGCGCTCAATCAATGCGCCAAGCCCCTTGATGGACGAACCGCCTCCAGCGAGAACCATGTTCTTGCGGAATTCGTCGTGGTATTCGGGGTTGGAACCAGCGATGAGTTTCTTGACGTTCTCAACAATTGGGTCAACAATGGCTTCACAAGCACGTTGCATGCAATCGGTAATGTCGAGGGTCATGGCCTTCCCGTCAATCGAGAAGTCAACCAAAATTGGTTCATCGGGTGCATCGGTGGAAACGAAAGAATACTGTTCCTTCCAGCGTCGAGCCATGTCCTTGGTAATTTGAGCACCGTTGTATTTGGATTGGATTTCCTTGATGAGGCCGTTGTCAACGTAGTCGCCAGCATAGCCGGTGTGCATCTGGTCGCCTGGTCCGGGGATGGTTCCGTAAACACGACAAAGGTCAGTGGTACCTGCACCAATGTCAATGACAAGTGTGTGGTTAATCATGTCCAGGGCGTATGCAACGGCAAATGGTTCGGAAATAATCATAGCGGAATTCACGGAGCCGGCAGCAGCGTCAAAGATGGCCGTTTTGTCAACGTGGCTGGCCTCAGCAGGTGCGCCGATAACAGCAACAACACGATCGTACTCTTCTGGGTCTGACAAGCCGATGAGGTGCGTGATGAAGTGAGCGATGAATTCACGGTCTTCCGGCGTGTCCTTGATGACACCGAGTTCGAGAGGGCGGAACAGGTTGAGGGCGAGACGATTCTTGAGAGCTTCATGTCCGAAAAGAACATCTCGCTTGAGGAAGTTTCGTGCGATTGGGTCCTTTGGTGTGCCAATAACGGTTAGCTCTTCCACTTCGTGGCTGTCGGAGGAAACCATCACGGAGCGGAAGGTTCCCAAGTCAATTCCAATATACAATACGTCTTTTGCCATAGGCTCACCATCTTTCGGATACCGCTTCACTTTATGAAGAGTGCCCACATTTATGATAGCCTGCATTTCCATAAAGGAAATCTGAGCATTCTATAGATGAGCCTACACAAGCCTGAATTTGCCCTAGCACCATTGCTCGCAGGCATGGCAATACCATGCAGCATGCTCAGCATACAATTCGGCCATGCTTCCACAACTCGTGCATTCCTTCAGGGTGTTTTCACCACAGATTTCCATCACCATCTGAATGTGGTAAGCGTCGTCAATGTTCAATTGCTCCCTCATGGCCCAAAGTAACTGGTCTTCACTGGGTGAAATGATTCCATCTTCGAGGACCATCTCAACGACATTGCGATAATCTTGGAGGGTAGAGAAATCACGGTGGTCTAGCACAACGCCACCCTTTTCTGCTACAATATCCGTTCCGCCGGGATCGTCAACAAAGATGACGAACGAGGCTGCATTGAGGTTTTCATCGCGCAGTTCAAACGAGATGCGGACTCCATCGAGGTTGGCATAGACCAGCTTAGAGGACCGATTGATGACGTTGGCGATGGAACGGGCCGTTGTCTCGGCGTTGGGACCTCGCTTCCATCCTGTTGGACTTCGTTCGTTATACGCATAGAATTCAGTTCCACGCCCAGGGTATTCCAATCGAATTTCCTCGCCTCCGTCAAAGCCGTTGGAAACAATGGTTATGGCGGCAACTTCGGTTGAGAGAATGTTGTCGTCATCGTCGAAACTGATCATCAACGGCTTCCGCTCCTCGGCTGCTGCGTTGTAATGACCCTGCATGCCAGACATCCACTTGTCCTCAAGTCGCTTGAGCGATTGCTCTTGCTCACCCGAGAGGTTTTTGTTGATGCCCAGTACGTTTGCAAGTTCACCAGATGCCATCTCGTCCTTAAACTGTTGAATCATCTCGGCATCTCTTCGATGAGTTGGGGGGTCGGGGCGTTTCCGTGTGTCCTTGTAGTTGGGGTCAGCCCATTCATGCCCGCACGAGATGCAACGAAGGTATCCCGCCATGGTTGAATCTTGAGCCTCTCCGCCGCAACGAGGGCAATCTCCACCCTCGTTGAAACTGAGGTTATCCTTGGCTTCCTCTCTGCCTTTTCGCAAACCACCGAAACCCGCCATGCTAGGAGGGTGAACTTGGCTTTCTATGAATGCTTTGTTAGTCATAAACGGTCCGGGCTTTCAGACCGTAGCGTATGAATCCCTCTTGAGCGTAGAGACGACGGAAGACCAATTCCATGGGTGCCTCCATTTCAAACAAAGCGTCTTCGTCATCCACGGTCAAAAACACACCCTTTGGTCCGTCATCAAGTTGCAGGAGTACCGTGCTGATGCCGCCCAAAAGGGGTGCGCGGAGCGAAAATTCTGAAGGAGCGCCCGCCGCAGAAAGAGTCGTCCATGTTTGCACCGTACCGGTTCGCTGCAAGGTACGGTTCGGTGCATTTGAGCCGTCAACCATGTGGTTGAACCTCGGTGGCCAAACCAATCCTTTGTCGGCAACTTGTCCTGTGAGGGAAAGTCGGGAAGAACCCGCCTCTTCGTACTGAGCGCGGGACACATACGCGCCTTGGCTGACATGCGTTGCTGACAATTCCTGGTCCCAGGCTTGTTGCATGGCGTGATGGAATTCAGCGTCAACTTGGACTTCAACATCCATTGAAGTCAATTCCACCTCACGTTCATGGCGAGCCAAAACGACGGTTGCTTCGTCGCTCATCAGAACATCCCAGTCTGGACTGTCTTCCGATTCACTGGAGTGAAGAGGCACGCCAGTGGCCATGCTAAGACTCATCCCATCCATGCCCTCGGGAACGGAAATGGATTCAACTTCGCCATGTTGGAGCCGATGAAGAAGGGCAGCTACGGCCAAGGTAGTCGCATCGCTATCGGCTCCAAAGACACGTACACCATCCAAGACAAACGGCGATTGTACAACGGTGAAATCTTCATGATGGTCGATGAGGTAACCCATCCAAACTGTTGCGGACATCAACGATCCCTCCCAAAGACGTGCACGGCACAGGTCGCACCTGACCCACCGACGTTGTGAGTAAGGGCCGTTTCAGCATCTCGAACTTGGCGACCAGATTCCACCTCGCCACGGAGTTGCTTGAACACTTCAACCACTTGCCCTGTACCAGTCGCACCGAGTGGATGGCCTTTTGATTTCAAACCACCACTGGCGTTAATCGTCGTATTGCCGTGATTGAGTTGACCCTCTTGGTGCCTTGCAAACTTGCCACCCTCTCCCCTTGCTGCAAATCCTAAATCTTCGGTCGCAAGAACTTCAGCGATGGTAAAACAATCGTGTACTTCAGCCATGTCAATGTTTTTTGCCTCTAAACCGGCCATTGAATAGGCCCTGGATGATGCCATTTGTGTTGCTTTCAATTGAGTGATACTGGGGCGGTCATGGAGAGCGAGGTGGTCTGATGCTGCGCCCGAACCTCGAATCCATACGGGAGCATCGGTCAATTGTTTGGCGACATGGTCAGCAGCTAAGACGACACATGAGGCGCCATCAGAAGTAGGGCAGCAATCGTAGAGCGTGAGTGGGTCAGCAACCATGAATCCGCCCGCCGCCTTTTCAAAACTGACCTCCTTTTGGATGTGGGCGAGAGGATTCATCGAGCCGTGGAGATGGTTTTTGACGCTCACATTGACCAGGTCATCGTGGTTTGAATCAAATTCGTGAAAGTAGCGACGTGCCATCAAAGCATAGGTGCCGGGGAACGTTAGACCTGCCAGTCGTTCCCATTCAGTGTCTCCAGAAACGCCCAACCAGTAACGTTTTCGTTCGGGTGTTAAATCGTTCATCTTTTCGATTCCACCGGCCACAACCACATCCGCTTGACCACTTTTGATGGCCATCCATGCATCTCGAAGTGCAAAGCCGGAAGAGGCACAAGCATTTTCCACGCGACGAACGGCAATGCCGTCCATTCCGGAATGTTCTGTCAACAAGGCAGCCGTGTTGCCAAGTTGCGACCCGCCAAACGCAATGCTACCGATGAAGGCCTCATCAATGGTTGAGGGAGAAAAATCTCCATCAATGCTGGCGAAGGCCTTGGAGGCTGCTTCCGCCCACATGCCCTTGAGTCCCAAGGCATGATTCCCATACTTCGTTTGCCCAGCGCCGACTACGGCAACATCCACCATGCCATTGGGAGAGTGACGAAGCATTTCATACCCCCGCTCCCAAGCAAAGCCAAGACAACGTTTCCAACCCGCATCCTCCCGTAGGGTTCTTGAACAGGTTGCACCCGCATGGACATTATGCTACGACAGTGTAGAGAACGTTCTTGCTCAATTAACAACGGACACTTCACGGGTTCCAATTGCCCGATTTGCAACGAAGAAGGGAAATTCATCATGAGCGACCGGGAGGCAAACTCCCTCGGTCGTATCCTTGCTCTTGTTCTTCGGCACGCTCCAGAAAAATTCAACGTTGACATGGACATCAACGGATGGGTCAACACTCGTGAACTCTCCGAAGCCATTGGAAAGCAGCGCCGCCACTACCACTGGCTACGTGGATGGCATTTTGAGGCCATTGCGAACTCCGATGAAAAGGGACGATACCAAGTGGAAAACGGCATGATTCGAGCAACCTACGGGCACTCGATTGAATTGGATCTTGACCTTCCAACCGATGACATCCCAGAGGCCCTTTACTTCCCCTGTGAAGCAGAAAACCTCGAAACACTTCTTGAATTTGGATTGACGGCCGGCGACCGTAAGCACGTCCACCTATCTCGCTCCATCCAAAACGCCATGGAAGCAGGACATGTACGCATTGACCGCCCAACCATCCTCGAGGTAGACACCACAAGAGCCATCGCCGATGGTCACGCCATCTACCGTGCAGGAACCACCGTTTTCTTGACCGATGAGGTTCCAGGTGAATACCTGTACAAAGTTGACGAAGACGACCCACTCATCGTTGAAACAATTGAACAGTGGGAACTTGAAGAAGAAGAGTGATTACTGTTCTGCTCCGCACGCCGGGCAGAAAGCAAGATCCGGTTCAAGCATGGCTTTGCAAGTGGAACAATAGCCCTGTCCAGTCAGCAATGCTTCGACCTTTTTTGGAGCAGGTGGCTTTGAAAGCGAGGATTCAGCCTCAACCAATCGAATCGGGTCAATGCCATGCCGTTGTAACTCCTCAATTCTATTCTTGTAAATGATGGCCTCTTGCAGGGCAGATTCAAGCTGAAGAAGGCGTTGTTCTCGCTCTCTCCCGTCAGCGATGGTTCGAGCCTCTTCCACACAAACTTGGAGATGACGCATGAACGCATCAACGGTGGGCTCTTCGCTCATGGTCCCCTCACAAAACCCGTTCCTCATGAATCCTTGCCATCGTTTCTAAACGGTAGACTCATCATTTGCGCCCCCATGGAGCAATCATGCGTGAGCGAGTTGTCATCAAATGGGGTGGCGGTTTAATCACTGAAAAGGACACCATGAAAACCGTTCGAAAGGAGGTTTTGGACAACCTGGCCAACCAACTCGAAACGTGTTTAAGCGAAGGAATTGATGTCGTGTTGGTCCACGGTGCGGGTTCATTTGGACATCTGAAAGCCAAGGAATACCGATTAGCGGAAGGACGACAACCCACATCCACCATCCCTTCCACCATGACTCAGGACGAGGCAGTTGAGGCCGTTCGCCATGACATGCAGGAACTGAACCGGTTCGTGATGGAGGCGCTGACAAAATACGATGTTTCTGCCGTTTGCCTTCCACCGCACCAATGGGCGCGGAACACTGGCTCAGGATTCCAAGGAGATCTGACCCTCTTTGAGTCAGCCCCGCGGGGCATTGTTATGGTGACACACGGAGATGTCGTCGATTGCGATTCTCCTGAAGACTTTGGTATTCTTTCCGGTGATGACCTCGTATACAGATTGGCAACGGAACTCTCTGGAGTGCAACGATTGGTGTTCGCCATGGGCGGAGTGGAAGGCGTTTTGACCGGGCCTCCAACAGGAGAGGATGATGCAAGTAAACTCATCGAGACCCTCCACAAGCACGATGCGTTCAAAGGAGAACACCTTGAACAACTCGATGTAACAGGTGGCATTGGATTGAAGGTTGAAAGGGGTTTTCAGACCGCCGCTCACGGCATTGCTGTACATCTCGTGAGTGGAGAGATTGACGGGCGTGTACGAGACGCATGCCTTGGAGATGATGTTCGCGGCACCACTTTGATGCCTTGAAAGGTCAGAGAACTCTTCATGTAGCCTCCGCGACTCCATCCGAATGGTGAAAGCATGTCAGGATATGGAATCGACGACGTCCCGCATCTGGATCTCAATCATGCTGAACAGGCAACACTCAACACGCACGATGCCGAACAGGCATCGTTGATGGCCGAGGCTCTGATTCAGGTTGCAGAGAACGACCAAGTTCTCGGACCCATTTCAAAACTCAAGGCTCACCAGGGGACGGGCTTTTTCCATCGGGCATTCAGTGTCCTTCTTTTCAATTCAAATGGTGAAATGTTGCTTCAACAACGTTCAGCAGAGAAGGTCACCTTTCCGAATGTATGGGCCAATGCTTGTTGTTCACACCCACTCCATAGCTCCGAAGAAATGGATGAAGAAAACGCCATGGGTGTGAAGCGAGCAGCCGTCAGAAAACTGGAACAAGAACTGGGCATCGACCCTGCTACCATCTCAACCGATGACATGGTATTCATGACCAAAATGCGGTACGCCGCACGAATGAACGAAGAGTGGATTGAACGTGAAGTTGACCATGTTCTCGTCCTGTGTGCCGATGTTGAAATCCATCCAAATCCAAACGAAGTGGCGAACGTCATGTGGGTTGGCCAGGAGGCGATGGAAGCCATGTTGATTGAAAACCGAGAAGCCGACGAAGCCATTGCCCCCTGGTTTAGGTGCATCGCCGCACGCATCATGAAGCCAACATGGTGGGAACACTTCAATGACCAGAAAGCCTTGAGCGGACTTTCCGATGACCTCATTCACGACATGGGAGATGTGACGCACATGCTTCCCGGTGCAGAAGGGGCGAGTCTGATTACCTCCATCATGGAAGTAAAACCACTGATTGAAGAACGAATTGAAAACAGCCTGAAAGCATCACGTCATGAACGGTTAGGAAATGCCATGATGCACCTTATCGAGGGAGGAGGGAAACGCATGCGTGCCACGCTCCCTTGGTTGGTTGGAAAAGCCGTGGGCGACACACACTCGGGCTTGCTTGACATCGGAGCCGCCATTGAAACGGTTCACAATTTTACCCTGGTTCATGATGACATCATGGACGATGATGAACTTCGTCGAGGTCGGAATGCCGTCCATGTGGAATTCGGGATGCCAACAGCAATCAATGCCGGTGACGCCATGCTCGCCATCGCCTTTGAGCGACTTGTACAGGCAGAAAATCTTGAGGCTGAGTACGTTGCTCCGCTCGTCAATCGGATAGCATGGATGGTGAGAAGGGTGAGCGAAGGTCAACAGCTTGACATTGAATTCGAAGATCGATTGGAAGTTTCCGAAGACGATTATCTAGAAATGATTGAAGGAAAAACGGCCGTTATGTTCTGGATTTGTGCAGAAATTGGAGCTAGAATTTCTGGTGCCGACGAAGAAATCATCCAGTTGATGGCAGATTGGGGCAAAGCCTTGGGCTTGTGTTTCCAATTGATGGACGATGTGATTGATGTACTCTCAGATTCAGCCACACTCGGAAAACCTGCTGGCTCTGACATTGCACAAGGAAAGCGGACCCTGATGATCATCCATGCTCTACGCCAACCCGACGGCCCCGTCAAGGACCGATTGTTGGCAGTATTGGGCAAGGGTGATTCAGTTGAACCGGAGGCTTTGGCAGATGGTTTGGCTGCTCTCGCTGAACTCGGTTCTGTTGACTATGCAAAAACCATGGCCGAAGATTTTCACAAAGAAGCGCATGCTTGCCTTGATCGATTGGAGGATAATCCTGCCCTTCGTGCCCTGCGAGAACTCACCGATTTCCAACTGGCTCGTCTTCATTGAGTAGACATACCTTGTCTCCGAGATGGACAGTGCCCTCTTCAACCACGCTTGCATACCAACGGGTTTGACCAAGGGTTTGTTTGTGGCTTAACTGCTTGAATGAACCATCAATGAACGAGGCTTGAATGGTCTTGCAGGGCGGGGCATCCCCTGTTATGGCCAACACTACACCTCCCACGGCAAGGGTAGAGCCAATGGTGATTGCCCCCTCTTCGAGCCCATCGAGAAGGATGTTCTCTCCTGTGCTTCCAGGATGAATGGGGTGGCCTGCTGATTGGAGGAGTTCCATGACCCGTCGTTCGAGCAGACAGACCGCTCGAAGCGGCCCTCCGTGGTGCTTGCGGTCGTTCTGTTTGTCACCAACACAACCTTCGGAGTGAACAAGAATCGATTCAACAGCGTGCTTGGGCACACCACCGTTCGGGTTCACGTGGAGTCCAACGACGACCCCGTCCATGGTTCGACCTCAGTCAGCGTAGTACGATTCGGGGTTTGGCTCAGGCTTGAGACCCTTGCGTTGTCGGATTTCTCCAACGACCTTATCGAAGAGCTGTGGGGGCAAAATTTCGAATCCGAGGTTCTCGGTGTTCCAAACGGCTCGACCTTGAGAGGCAGCACGGATATCGTTGGAGAAACCAAAGGTTTCGGCGATTGGAATAACACCAACAACCGTGGTAACGCTTCCTTCGGAAGGCATGTCCTCAATGATTCCACGCCGGGTGGTCACTTCACGGGTGACTTGCCCGAGCCAATCGTTTGGTACGGAAATGAACGCTTTCTGCATGGGTTCGAGAAGCACGGTCTTGGCTCGCATCATGGCACCCTTGATTCCGTTTCGGACTGCAGGGATGGTTTGAGCAGGGCCGCGGTGAATGGCGTCTTCGTGGAGTTTGGCATCAACCAAGCGAACGAACATGCCTTGGACAGGTTCGTCAGCGATGGGCCCTTTCACACACACTTCGTTGAAGGCTTCAATGATGAGTTCTCGTGTTTCGTGGAGGTTTTGAATACCCTTTGTATCGTTAACAAGAACGTTGGTTCCGTTGATGGCGTAAATTTTCCTCATGACGTCTTTGTCCATGCCGAGTTCGCCGAACTTGTTTCCAACTGCCTTGGAATCACTGTTTCGGACTGGGCCATCTCCAAGATCACCTGCACGGAGGGCAGCAACGACTTCTTCAGGCAAGGCCTGAATTTCAAAGAAGAAACGGTTGTGTCGGTTCGGGGACTTGCCTTCAAACGCATGACCGCGGTTTGAACCTTGAATTCCCTCTCGGTAAACGACAATGGGTGGGCTAACTTTGACCTTGATGTTCTGTTCTTCTTCAATTCGGTAAACCGTGATTTCAAGATGAAGCTCTCCCATACCAGCGAGCAATGCTTCACCGGTTTCTTGGTTGGTCGTGACTTGAAGCGATGCATCAGCCTTAGCCAGAGAGCGAAGCGCGTCAATAAACTTGGGCAAATCCTTCATGCTCTTGGGTTCAACGGCAACGGTGACAACAGGGTCAGAGTAGTGTCGAATCGCTTCGAATGGCGTGAATTCCTTGTCGCGAGAGAGGGTGACACCGGCTGCGGCTGAACGAATTCCCGTGACGGCTGCGATGTTTCCAGCAACCACCTTTGGAACCGTGATTCGGTCTCCACCGACCATCATGGCCACTTGTTGCACTCGCTCTGGCTTTGCAGCACCAATGGCGTAAACGGATTCGCCTTGGTTAATGGCACCCGAGTAAACACGGCCAACGGCCACTTCACCAGCGTGAGGGTCCATCCAAATCTTGGTGACCATCATGGCCAGTTCTGCATCGGGATCGCAGTTCATCATCGCTTGCCCAATCTCGGACTCGAGGTCGCCAGTCCAAATGTTTGGAATGCGGTACTTCTGAGCATCGATAGGGCCGGGCAACTTGGAAACCGCCATGTCCAGCAAAACTTCGTGGACGGGTGCTTTTTGTGCGAGCGTCTTCTGATCCTCGTTGTTGCAGTATTCGAAAATCTCCTTGAATGAAATACCGGATTTGGCCATGTAAGGCACGGTGATACCCCAGTTGTGGTAGGCTGATCCGAAAGCAACGGTTCCGTCTTGAACGGAAACCTGCCACGCTTTACCCATACCTTCGGGTGCAAACTGCTTGATGAGTTTGTTGACTTTCTTGATGGTCTCAGTGAAACGAGCCATCATGTCTTCGGGTGTGACTTGCAGTTCGTTGATGAGTCGGTCGACTTTGTTGATGAAAAGAACAGGCTTCACCTTCTCTTTGAGGGCTTGTCGAACCACGGTTTCTGTTTGAGGCATTGGTCCTTCAACCGCACATGCAAGGATGAAACATCCGTCGACAGCACGCATGGCACGGGTCACGTCGCCACCAAAGTCAACGTGGCCTGGTGTATCAATCAGATTGATCAGATAGTCCGTTCCTTCAACACCGTGGACCATCGAGGCAGAGGCTGCGTTGATGGTGATTCCACGGGCAGATTCTTGCTCGTCAAAGTCCAGCACACGGGCTGCACCAGCAAGTTCGTTGGACATCATTCCTGCGCCAGCGATGAGGTTGTCAGAGAGCGTGGTCTTTCCGTGGTCAATGTGAGCAGCGATGCACAAGTTCCTGATTTGAGGGAGAATGTGCATGACTTCTGTGGCCTTCTTGATGTTGTCTTCTTTGCGTCCCATGGTAACCACCGTGTTCTCGTTGCCTCGGCCACTGAAAAGGGGTTCTTAAGTGACTCGCAGGAGAACGGTGATTCAGTAGACGAGTTGGACATCTGAATCCGTTGCCAGAGCGATGACGCCAGGGGGTCCGCTCCATGTGATTTGGTCGTCGGCGACAACCAGCGCTCCATCTCCTTCTACATGGCCAAGAACAGCCTTGACTGAACCAAAGGAACAGTGGAGTGTGGCTCCAGCGATGATGGCTTCCATCATCGGACGAATCATTGGGGCGTCGCTACCAAAATCCTGCTCAAGTTCGTCAAGATAGGCACCGTCGAGGAGTCGAACGCCGCTTGCTGCAAAAAAGACGTTAACTTGATGTCCATCGGCAATTGCCCGTGCAGCACAAGCTAGGCCGACGACGGTTTTGATGGGGTCATTCTTGGGTTCTGACACGAACTTGACAAAGATACGTTTTGACATGAACCAACGTTCATCATCAAGCAAATGAAGGTTCGTTCGCCTTGACAAGAGCCAAGCCTGAGATGCATCAGCGTGCCGAAGCAGCAATGCGCTCCAACTCTTCCTTCTTGCCCACAGCATAGGAAGTGACATCACCTTCGCTGGCCTTGGTCAGTTCATTGATGATGCAGTTCTTCAGCGTACGCTTGGACTTACGAGTCCCTTGCTGAGCACCCCTTGCGAGGTTAGCCAGAGCAACGTCGAGGCGTCGAGAAGGTGAAGAGTCAACCGCTTTGGGCTGAGACACGGCACCGAACTTGATTCGGGTGATTTCTTCCATTGGTGCAGCGGAGCAAATCGCATCCACAAAGACCTGAAGAGGATTGTTTCCGGAACGCTCTGCGATTTGGTCCAAAGCGCCCTCAAAGGCTTTCATAGCGCCCATTTTCTTACCGGTGTAGGAACCGGTTCGCATGAGTTTGTTGATGTAGCGCTCGACGACCGACAACTTGGCTTTACCAAACCAGGCGTTGGCGTGGCGACCACCAGTATGCGGGACACCGACGGTGGACAGATTGATGTAAGGAGCAAGTCCTGGATCTCGGCAGGTCACTTCAGAAGCGTCCCACTTTCCAAACACATTTGTTCCAATGCCTGCAATGGGCTTGACTTCAACAACATCCGATTCTTCATCGCTCATCATCATCACCTCAGCGGACTGGCTTCTCCTTTCGGCCTCGGACCATTTCATCGAGTGAAACGCCGTTGACTTGGATGACCTTGTAGCGGACACCAGGAATATCTCCGTATGAACGACCCATGCGGCCGCCGATACCTTCGACCATCACTTCGTCGTGTTCATCGATGAAGTTGATAGCACCGTCGCCGGGAGCGAAAGCTGTCAATTTGTTGCCGTTTTTAATCAGCGAAATTTTGACCGCCTTGCGGATGCCGGAGTTGGGTTGTTTGGCTTCAATACCGACCTTTTCAATGACGATGCCCTTGGCCTGAGTGGACCCTGCAAGAGGGTCATGCTTGGCACGTGACTTGAGCATACGCTTCTTGTAACGGCGGTCAGACCAACGGAATTTTTGTCGGTCTTTTGCCATCTTTGCACCGGCGAAGAGTCCTCTGCCCATCATAATCACCTCATTGAAGCACTTCGCCGACTTGCCGCCCCTATTTAATCAAATCCCTTTGTGCGGCCCGTTCATGGGCGGCGTCATTTGATTTATGGCCCTCTCCAGACCATCCCTTTCAACCATGAACAACATTCAAACAACGGCTTCAACTGGGCGGGGTATGGCCTTCCGTGACCACCTTGGTGCCGCCGCCGTGGAAACGTCAAAAGTGAGCCTTATTCATGGCATGCTTCACCACTCCCAATCCAGTGGCCATGCCATGACGGTGTACGAAAACATAGAGGAATGCCCTGGCCACCGTGCTGCGGTCAATATGCTCACGAGAGATCGACTCTGCGCGGCCATCGGTATCGAACCGGAAGAATACATCGACACCTTAGGCTGGGCTATGGACCATCCCAGCGACCCCATCATGGTGGACCGAAGCGATGCGCCATGCTTCGAAAACTTAGCCGATAGCGTCGACCTTCGAACCATCCCCATCCCCCACCATTGGCCCCAAGACCGAGGGCGATACTCATCAGCCAGCATCATCATCGCACAAGACAATGGAATACGCAATGTCTCGTTTCACCGGCAATTTCTCCGAGATGAAAACCACCTTGTCGTACGTTTGGTGCCTCGACACCTTCGAACCATGGTCACCAATGCTCGAGAGGAAGGACGAGAAGTTTCCGTTGCAGTGGTCAACGCTCCTGACCCGGTTGTCTTGCTAGCAGCGGCGATGTCCTTCAATGAAAACATCGACGAATTGACCATCGCAGCAGCCCTGCATGAGAAATTGTATGGGAAACCACTCAAACTGGTAGAATTACCAAACGGCGTCCATGCACCAGCGAATGCGGAATACGTGTGGTGGGGTCGAATCACGCTTGAAGACGACGACGAGGGGCCCTATGTCGACATCACTGGGACCGTTGATGATGTTCGCCAAGAACCTGTGATTGAAATTGACGGGTTAACCCATCGCAACAACCCTATTTTTCACGCCCTTATTCCAGGTGAAGCAGAGCACAAGACCCTCATGGGTTTGCCACGGGCCCCGACCATCAAAGCCGCCGTAAACGAGGTGGTTGAATGCCTTGACGTCCACATGACTGAAGGCGGTTGTGGGTGGCTTGGTGCGGTTCTAAAGATTCGAAAGGCAAATCAGGATGATGGCATGAAAGCCATTGAAGCAGCGTTTGCTGGCCACAAAAGCATGAAAATCGTCACCGTGGTTGACGAGGACATTGACATAACCGACCCTGTACGTGTGGAGTGGGCGATGATGACACGATGGCAACCGGACAAAGATACACTCATTCTCAAAGATCAGCGCGGAAGTTCGCTTGACCCATCTCGCTACGATGATGGCCGAACCTCAAAAATTGGCTACGACGCAACCATCGATTTCGGCGTGGACCGAGCTGGGTTCATGTCAGTGCAGTAAGGAGTGTTCACAACCATGAGCCAAGATCTCCTGCAACACCCGCGCAGGAATCTAGGCAATCGATACCGCTCAACTGCGCAAAAATTTGCAAAATTAGCCCAAAGCGATCCAGATCGGGCCGAAGAAAACATGGGTTGGGCGGAACAAAACGCTCGCCAGGCTATTCTTCACGATTTTACTGACGAACGGAACTGGCGCTTCCTAGCTGAATTGAAAGTCATGAACAACGATGAACAAGGCCTCCATGCCGTGCTTGAGGACATCTTTGTCGTGCTTGGACGCGACCCAGATAACTTGGACCAACTCAAAGGCATTGATTACCTCAAAGTAGGTCGTGAATTGTTGGAGGCTGCTTTTGCGAGAGATGCCTTGGACCCTGATGCATGGTGGGAACGAATTGGGAGCAATACCGAGGGATTAACCGAATTCGTGGAACGTTGCCGCCGTCTTGATTTCCGAGACCAACGTGCAAACATCGTCTTTGGCCGCCGATTGGAGCGTATTCGTTCGGCAGGACATGAACAGACCTTCATTGAACTGGCCCGGCATTTACTCGCACATCGGCCCATCAACCATGAGTTGTGGTTGGAGATGGGGCGTTTGCACGAACGACGGGAGGAAATGGACAACGCTTGGTCATGCTACGATCAAGTTCAACAGCTACGGCCTCACTTGAAGGAACGCGACCGGTTTCTTGAACGCTTGAAAGGTGAAATGGATGGAAAGCAAAAACAAGCCTGGGCAGGCCCAAGCATCAATCACAGGGAATCGTTTTTGGAAGGGATGCGTTTGTTGACCGAACGAATTTCAACACCAAAAGAAACCACGGTTGCCGTCGATGAATCAGAAGAACCAATCGCAGAGCACCCCGATCAGTCAAAATTAGCGAAGTTGATGGAGCAAGGAGACCACCAATCGGCTTTCTTCCTTGCACGCCGGTTGTTGGCATCGGGTGAAACCTGGGCAGAACCTTGGCTTGAGAAAATTCAAGCGGAAATGAAGTGAAAGCATGGCAACTCAGCATCCGAGGTTTGTTCTGGCTTGGGTGACGCGAGAGAGCGAGCCACTCACGCCGATGGGAGCTGGGGGAGAGGTCCTTTTTGTTGAGCATCCCGAACGAGGCTGGGAAATACCAGGCGGCCACATTGAACCGGATGAAACACCTGAAGCAGCTCTCATCCGGGAATTAAAAGAAGAGACGGGTCTTGATGGAAGAATCATGTCCTGGAACACCACCTACTACCCAGAGGGGTGGGTCGCTCATGTTGTCGTGGCCAATGATTCAGAAGGTCAGTGGTCGGTTGGTGATGAAAGCGTGGCATCGGTCCGATGGTGGAGCGATGTTCCACCTGTTCGGACGTGGACGGTTGAAGAGTTCAGGGAATTAGCTGACCTTTTTTGCGGCGACTAAAGCATGGTTAATTCTGCAAGCCGTTGGCCCCATGCTTCTGTATTTTCCGATGAGTCGGAGCAGGCTTGTGCTACGGCTGCTAACATCGGGTCATCAACTGCCTCGGGTTGGTTCATTAGGTCCTCAAACGGCTCCATTTGTTCAAGGCGGTGGGCGAGGGTCAACATCGCACGAAGCGCAGGTCGCTCGGGCCCACCCCATCCGGGTTCGAGATGTTCCACGCACCAATCAAACACTCCTTGGATATCGCTTGGATGGACGGCGAGGAGGGGCGGTTCTTCTTCAAGGTTCAAGGGCCTGGCTTCTTCAACTTGAAGGTGCATTGGTGGAGCATCGTTTGATTGGAATTCAATGGCCAAGTCAAGGAACAACGAACCGGCTTCAATGGCCATTTGGATTTGGGAGGCCATCATGGCGTGTTTGTGAGCATTCCATGCATGTCTTCCGGCGTCAAAATGATGACCAAGTGCATGGCGAATACGGCTGGCACCAAGCCGTGAAATGGCGATGGTCTCATGGGCGTGACCCGCCTTACGCGAGATATCGCCGTACACCTGCAAGGCCATCAGAGCTTCACCTTGGGCCATGTGGTAGGCGGCTTTGTTGAGAAGCGATAAATCGTGGTCACGGCTTGCTTTGGCGACAGATTTGAGGCGTGTTTCAGCCCATGTCAAATCCTCTTCTGCCCCCTCAGAATCCCCAGCCTCGAACCGTACCAAGCCACGTTCCATTCTCAAACGGCCTTCAAGGGCAAGGTCTCGAGTGTCTGGGTCCCGCACGACCGATAGGGCCGCTTCGATGGCCTGGCTGAGGTGTGTATCACCTAACCATCTGCGCCGGACGAGCCCGAGTACAGCCTGCTCACCTTGTGAAAGGTGAACGGTCATAACCTCCAAGAGTTCAGGGGCATCCATCAGCAAAGCAGCTTCAGCAAGTGAAAGCCACGAAGGCCAATCCAATTCATCTTTCCACTGATTCAATGCATCAGCGTCAACCGGGCCCTCCGTCCGCCAACGCGAAACGAAGACGCCTGGACCTTTCGGAGATTCAATGTTGGTCATTCCTCCACCTGTCCTCGTGGCGTTCGGGCTACTGCATCGATAAAGGCCGTTTCGGCTGCGATTGGATGGACATCACCGGACCATCCGGCGGCACCGTCATGGCCACCGCCTTCGCCACCGATCGATTGAGCCACTTCGCTCATGATTTGGCCCATGTGAAGACCTTCTCGAACGCTTGACCGGGGTGCCCGTACCGTAAGACGTGTTGAACCATGACGGGAACGAGTCACAACCACGGCATCGGCGCCTAAGCCGTTGAGCATGGTGGCGACACGACCCTCAAGGGTGCCCGCCGTGGTCCGAAGGATGGTCCAAGGTCCTGCCTCGGTTGTTTCCGCTCGCTGCAAACCCCGAAGAACTGCCCCTCGATCGCTTGGTGATGTCGGCATGTCTTCCATTTCTTGGATGAAACGTTGGTAATCGATACCGCTCTCCTCAAGCAGGAGAGCAGCCGTTGAAAACGAGCCAGCATCAGCGTGTCGAAAGCGACCTGTATCCGTGATCAAACCCGCCAAGAGAAATTCTCGAACAGGAAGGCTCAGTGAATGAGGGGCATGGCGATGAAGGTACCTGGCTACCACTTCAGTGGTTGAACGCACGTCCCATTTGAGGTGAAGGTCGTCCGAAGTGATGTCCCATCCGTCTGTAGCGTGATGGTCGATGATGCACTTCGGGACATTGGGGAGATGAAGGCCGGTCTGGTCAGGAGCAGCCGCATCAACCACCACAATGGCTGCCAATTGTTTTGGCCATGCTGTTTTGGTTTCCTTGAGGAGTCGGAAGGGAGCTTGATGTCGCTCCATGTACCGCTGTGGTGTCCGTCCAATGTGAAGTCCACAAGCCATGAGGTTTGGATGGGAAGAAGCGAGAGCAATGGCGGAACCGACGGTGTCCATATCGCCGTTTTTTCCAGTAATGACGGCCACGGGCCCAAGGGCCACATGCTTGTTCAGCCACGTGTTGAGCTGGAGAAGTTCCCCTGCCATAGAGGCGTTTTCGTCGTTCATTCTTGAGCACCCTGAAGGGATTGCTTGAGTTCATCGTACGTCTGAATCAATTGCTTTTCCCTTTCAGTAAATCGCTCAAGATGAACCGTCAACGACTGCAGCGTTTCGTTCAAGTCAGTGAGGAGTGCGGCACGGTCTGCAACCTCGATGAGAACCCCACCCATTTGTCGGTGAAGGGCTAAGTCGTCTGGTTGAGATTCAACCGCTGCAATGGTGCCCTGAAGTTCCTGAACTTGGGCACGGACACTGCTTACTTGCTGCCGTGCGGCTTTTACTTCGGCGACGACGAGTTGTAGTTGGTCAAGTTGTTCCATTGGCTCACCGTGTTGAAGAGGAAGCCCGAGGTTCAAGAATGCTTTCCGAAGACCTTCAAGACCGAATCGGTAGCAATCAATCCCCTTAGCCTTGTGTTCCACATGGCTCGAAGGTCTTTGCAACTGGACTCATCGAGGGAAATATGGAAGGATTCATCTCCACTCCAAATCGTATCACAATCTGTGGCCAAACATGCAGCTAGCGCGCTTGTATCCGTTTGAGTACGAGACTGGATTCGCAGGCTTAATTGCCACATGGGCATCACCAGAGCGAATTCACTCTTCTTCCTGAAGGGTTGGTCGGTTGGCCAACTCACGTTCGTAGTTCATGGCTGCCTCTTGGGCAATGAAGGCCATGTCGGCAGTGGTGGCTCCATCAACAGATCGACGGAGAATGCGGTTGTTGGCGTCAGATGCACGTGTGAAGGGTTCCCAAGCGCCACCGGCGAAGGTGTGGTTACACTTTGCGTGTTTGCAGACCCAAATCCCGACGGACTTGCGCTCTACCTTTTGATATTGGCAGACTGGACAGGTGTACTTTCGAGACCGCTTGGCCATAGCTGCGCCAGCGTTTCGACGGACTGAAACACCGTACCGTGCTCCAAATCGTGCCGTTGCTCCAGCTTTCTGAGTTCGCTTTGCCAATCAGTTCCCCTCCTTTTCTGCTACAAGTTCTCGAAGTTCCACGCATCGCTTTTGTGCCACATCGAAGATCTCAGCAAACTCGGCGGGAGTGAACACTCCTTTTAGCCCCTTCTGTAGAGAGTGAAGATGACCTTTGTCTCCGAGAGTGATGTGAATGCGCTCATCGCCTCCGAGTTCTTCCTGTTCGTTGGCATCAAGGACGAAGCGTCCACCGACACGGGTAAATGAGGCCATGATCGGGGTGCCGTTCACTTGGAGTGTGTGGTCTTCACCAACGTCAAAGCGTTCAGCAGGAACAACCGCTGTACGAAGAGCTGCGATGGCTGCGAGCCCACAGGCGTCGAAGATGTTGCCTTGGTCAGACATCACGTGAATGTCAATCATGACACCCCAAACCTTCTCGCCGGGCACAATGCAGAGGCTTTCCATGTCGATGCATCCAGATTCGCGAATACCTCGGTCAACCACACGGCCCAATTCAATGGATTGTGGGGATGGAGGACCTGGCTCGTACTTTCTACCAGCCACAGGTCGAAGTTCAGCGCCACACATGAGCGAGCCTTGCGTTGGGCGGTCAGGCCAAGGTGTACGGAGTTCAAATTTCACTCCAGCGTAGACCACGGTTCCACCCATGACCACCTTCGCCGATCCTTCAGCGTTGTAAAGGCAGTCCGTTTCCAATGAAACATCTCGGGAATCCCATTGTCCACGGTCATCAATTCGGTTGCCTTCTTCAGCGAGTCGGGCAAGTTCTTGGCGCAAGAGAGCGGGCACCAATTCTACCATCAGGCCTCACCTCCTTGGTAGCGGCGTTGAAGAGCATCAACCATGATTTCATGGATTTCCTTGGCGGCCTTGAAGTTGTACTCCATAGCAAGATTGTACTCATCGGGGGACAAGTCGCCATCCATTTGGAGGAAAGCAATCTCGCCCGTGGTTGGAAGGATACCAACCGGAAGGTCAGCCTGACCGTAGTTGTCCTCGGCTTTGTCCAAATCAAGGACGACCGTGTCTTCGATTTTACCCGAAGCAACGCCGACAATCATGTCCCGCATGGGAATGCCAGCATCGGCCAGAGCCACAGCAGCGGCGGTGATTCCAGCACATCGAGTACCTGCTTCTGCAGCGAGAATCTCAATTTCAACTCGAATCTTCGAGCGAGGGTAGCGTTCAACCAGAACGACCGATTCTAGAGCTTCGGCCGTCACCTTGGAAATCTCTCGGGAACGACGGTTGAATCCTGGTCGAATTCGATCAGAAGTGGAGAACGGAGCCATGTTGTATCGAACATCGATAACAGCCCTGTCTTGACGTTGTATCTTCCGAGGGTGAGCTTCCATCGGTCCGTAGACCGCAGCAACGGCCACGTTGAGTCCGTGAGTCACCATGGCTGAACCTTCAGCCGCTGGTAGAATACCGGCTTCGATTGAAACAGGTCGCATTTCATCCACTTTACGGCCGTCCAAACGGGTACCGTCTTCTCGTAGCAATTGTACATCTCCATATCCACCCATCATGCATCACCTTTTGTCTTGTTTTCCATTTCAGAAAGAATTGTTTCGAACGCTTTGCTGTGACCTTCATCGACAACGCAACGCAACGCCTTTCGCGCCCATGCGATGCCTTCGGAAGAACCATCGATCCACACACGCCCATTTTCACCGACCATGATGCGGCAATCGCATGCATCACGCATTCGCTTTAGGAGAGCGTTGTTATCTCCTCGAACACGGTCAATGTGTTGTACAGGAATGGATTCCACGGCGCCTTGGTTGAGTCGACGAAGACCAACGCCCTTCATGGTGAGAACCACGTTGTGGCATTCATCCACTTCTTGGACTCGAGCAAGGACTACATCACCGACATCCATGTGTTGGCGAGCGGCTCCAAACTCAACTTTCCAAGGAGCGAGGGACATGGGGAGCAAACCCTGAAACGAGCCATTGATGTTCATGAACCACAAATTGTTTCGGACTTCGGCTACGATGCCAACGACCAAATCACCCGAGCGGGGCATGTAGGCTGCATTGATTGGGTCCACCGATACGGTGTTGTTACGTTCACGTAGCCAACCAAGTTGAGTGGCTACGAATGATTCTCCAGCAGCGATGATTCCGCTGCCTGCTCGCTTCCCGGCGGATGGCCCAATGGCCATTCCCGGGGTCACTAGGCGCTGCTCGGCGCCGGCTTGACCTTGGGACATTCTTTTCTCTCCGAATGCGGCCACTCGCCAACCCATGATAAAGGCCACCCTAGGGCCACGGCGTTCATGAACCCAGTTCTTTCACTTCGGCATCCGAACTTCTTCGCATCACTTGACCGATGATTTCCCCTTTCATGCCTGCAGAACATTCGATGACACAAGCCCAGGAACCGTCCTCCAACCAACCTTCTTTCTGTTGGTGTGTTCGGAGAAGTTGAGACACCGAACCGTAGGCAGAACCAGGTACTTTGAAAGCGAGCCTAACCGTTTCAAATGAAAGGGGAATCAAGGGTTTCAGTTTAGCAATAGCGTCCTTGACTTGTTCCTCCAAACGCTTGAACGGATCAACCGAATACCTTGATTCATCCAAAGCAAGTTCAATTCTCGTTTTGGAATGCGGTGATTTCGTTTTGGGGTCAACCGCTTCTGAATGAATTCGATGAATGATCTGCTGCCGCATGTTTTCGACCATCTGTTTTCGTTGTGCTGTCGTGAGTTGAATGGAGCCTTTTTCCAAAATGGTACTCGTAATGACCACAATGTCTTGGCTACCAAAGACTTTCTCAATGGCTTCTGCAGTCGGCCGCTCACCACCCCTCGCATCGTGAAAGACCTCATCCATAGCGAGGAAGTCGTTGATATCAACCTCCTCTGGTGATTCTTTGAACACATCCACAAGGGCAGGGTCAACCAAAATTTCGTAGCGTTTCCCACCTTTTTCCAAGCGGGCGAGCACGGCCTTGTCTAAACTCACCATAGAATCACTTATCCACACCAAAGGTGAGGCTACGCTTGAACTTATCCTCAATCTTCGAGGGGCTTGAGGCGGTCAATTTGCTTGTTCACTTCGCCTCGGTCAAGAACTCGGTAGCCGTTTGAATCAACAACCGTCACTTCAACGGCTTCTCGGTTCAGTTCAGCATCGTTGGCCGTACGGAGGGCTTCGAGTCCCAATTTCATGGCCGCATTCAACGTCATGTTTTCTTTCCAGTTGTCTTCGAAGAATTCAATGACGGTGTTGCGTCCACTGCCGATGGCTCCTGCATGGTAGGATTGGTAAGCGCCTGAAGGGTCGGTTTCGTAGAGATGGATTCCGTTGTCGTCAACACCGCCAATGAGGAGCGCTGTACCAAACGGACGGGAACCCCCGTATTGGGTGAAGGATTGTTTGAAATCACAAATTTTCTTCACCAAGACATCAACAGGAACGGTTGCGCCATAGGTGATTCGATTGATTTGTGCTTCAACACGGGCTCGAGCCACAAGCTGGCGGGCGTCAGCGACCAATCCAGAAGTTGCGATACCGACATGACCGTCGATTTTGAACATCTTTTCGATGGATTCCGGGATGATGAGGCGGCTGATAATGCGCTTGTCGCAAACGAGGACAACGCCGTCTTTGAACTTCAGAGCAGCCGTGGTGGTTCCACGCTTCACCGACTCTCGTGCGTACTCTACTTGGAACAGTCGTCCATCTGGGCTGAATGTTGTGATGCCGTGATCGTATCCTCTTCCACTTGGTTGCATGGTCTTACCTCAGTTCCTTGGTTCAGTTGACACTTTATGAGCATGCGGGTTGCATGTCATGAGCGTCAGCCGAAGTAGCATGGCCTCACGGCCGTCCTGTATCAACCCTACGAGGAGAACACCCTCATCAAGGAGCAATACCTCCGAGCACCATGCGAGTCGCCGTCTTGTCATCAGGGGGGAAGGACTCAGCTGCCGCATGGTGGTGGGCTATGTGCAAGGGTTGGTCGATTGAGGCGCTGGTCACCGTGATCATTACCGATGACGATTCACCCATGTTTCAAATCCCAAGCACTCATCTTGTTGAACGCCAAGCCGAATCTGCCGGGTTACCTTGGGTTGAGGTTCGAACCATTGGCCAAACACCTCACGACATTGCAGCGCTCGAGGAGGCCTTACGCCCTCTCAAGTTGGATGGTTTTGTCTCAGGTGCTTTGCGTTCCGATTACCAAAAATCGCGGTTGGAACGAATGGCTGAACGATTGGGGATGCACAGTTGGACGCCGCTATGGCACCAATCTGGCTACGACCACCTCAAAGGTATGATTGACCACGGTTTTGAAATCATGATGACTGGAGTTTCAGCTGAGGGACTCACGCAGAAATGGTTGGGGCATGTGCTTACACCAGACAGCTTCAATGAACTCGCAAGTCTAGCGAAGACCCACCGATTCCATGTTGAAGGAGAAGGTGGGGAATACGAAACCCTCGTGATTGGCGGCCCGCATCTCAATGACCGCTTGGTGATTGAAGGCACCGCCCACTGGGATGGTGTTCGAGGCCATTACGAGATTCACTGAATCGCTTGGCGAGCCAGAGCAACGCATTCATCCACGATTTCGCCTGAGACACCTACATGGTTCATCGGGTCAAACATCGATTCAAGTTCCTCTGCTGAAAAGGCCGCGGAAATGGCTGGAGTTCGACTGCAAACATCGATCAGTTCCTCGTCATTGGCGAGAGCAGTGAACGAGGCTTCACGAAGTACTTCGTGGGCTTCATCTCGTGGCACACCATGGTCGACGAGCTCGATCATGACCTTCTCGGCCATCACCAAACCGCGTTGCGAATGGATGTTTGCCAAGCATCGATCCTTGTCGACCCACATGTTCGTCAACACATCGGCCGTCTTGGCCATCACGTCTTCGGCCAGGGCTGAAGCGTGGGAGAGGGTGAAACGTTCGCTGCTGGAATTGGCCAAATCTCGTTCGTGCCACAAGAGGGCGTTTTCGTAGGTTGGAATGATAAATGAGCGAACAATTCGTGCCAAACCCGAGGCGTTTTCCGACTTGATGGGATTCTTTTTGTGCGCCATGGTTGAGGAACCTACCTGCTTTTTGACATCGAAACCTTCACCGGCTTCTGCTATTTCTGAACGTTGAAGGTTACGAATTTCTTGGAGAATCTTCTCACATGTCGTGGCGACATTGGCCAACCAAGACATGTATTCTACGTAGCGATCGCGTCCGACCACTTGCGTGGTTGCCAGGGGTACGCCAAGACCAAGATGGGTCAAAATCAAGCGTTGTAACTCACGGGCATGTTCTCCTTGTGCGGCACCTGTACCAACGGCACCGAGAAATTTACCCACAGCGATACGCGGTGCGCCCTCGTCAAGGCGAATCAACTGACGTCGAAGTTCATCCAACCAAACGGCGGCCTTCAATCCAAACGTGATGGGGACAGCAGCTTGGCCGTGGGTACGACCGAGCATGACGGTGTCTCGCTCTCGTTCTGCAACGTTGGCACAAACCTCGATCAGATGACAGAGGACTTTACGGAGAAGAACAATGCTATCACGGAGTTGCAAACCAACCGCCGTATCAACAATATCGTTGGAGGTGGCTCCAAGATGAATGCACCAACCTGCCTCACCGGCAGCTTCAGCCATGGCTTTTGTTAGCGCCATAATGTCGTGTCGTGTTTCAGCCTCAATTTCACTGACCCGATCTTTGGAGACGGATTCAGGGTTGGCGATGGCTGCCACGGCGTTGTAGTCTTCCTCGGTGACTCGACCCAATTGCCAATGCGCCCAAATCAAGGCGCGCTCAACTTCCAATTGACGCTCGTGGCGTCCAAGTTCAGACCAAATGCGTTTGAAATCTTCGCAGCCATAACGGTAATCCAACGGACAGAACGCCATGAATCAAGGCATGCGCCTCGCTTCATCAACCTTCCCACTGAGCCCTATGAAGCCGACCTTGGCGAAGTTGATTCATCAGCATCCAATGGTTCAACCGGAGCCATCACGTTTCGAATGAGGATAAGGGCAAGGATCGACGACACTACGAATGATAACCCAACCCATGAGGAGAGGTTGTACCACATCATGGCCACACCCAGAAGCGAGGCATACGATACCATATGGCACACGGCTGAAGCCAAACCTAGTCTGTGGATGCGCTCAGGCGAAAGATACGGTTTATGCTCGAGCAAAAAGGTGTAAATCAGAAAGTAAATCGCCTGGAAGGGCAAGGCAGCAGCGATGATGGCCAAAGCAATTTCACGGATGCGGTTAGGGTCTTTGGCTTGTTCAATGCCCTGAAAAAGCATCAAGGCCGTGTTGGTACCGAGAAGTGCGGCCATGATGGTCCAACGTTTGTCTTGGGAGGAGGTCCTGCTTTCGACGTTGACCGAGCCTTCACTCATGAAGCATGGAGTCCATCAACTAGGGTTTGATGTTTCCCGTTGCTAAAGCGTCGAGAGGCTGAATTCAACCGAGCAGTCGGATGACCGTCCCGGTTATGGCGGCCACGATAATCAAGAGGACCGTCATGGCTACGGGGCCGTATTGATTCTTGTCATCAAGGGCAGTACCGATGAAACCATCACGAGCAATGGCTTCCCGGAAACTGTTCGCTTCTTCAAACGGCGGTGCTTCTCGTCGTGGGATGCGCTCACCCTTTCGAACTTCGCCACTCATGCCACGACGAGGGGGCTGGAGGTCATAGGCCTTGCGAAGCAATAGGAAGCCGGAACCCTCATTCACCGATGCCACCACCTTTCACTCATGGAACGCTATGATTTGGGCTTGGATGGCGAACGCATCCACTTGGCAGTTGAAGGCAGTACGGGCGGCACGACGCTTGGATTGCATCTCGCAGCCGACGTCATCAACCAGGGAAAACGCGTGTTGTGGGCTTCGGTTGATATGCCCGATCCTGCTCGATTTTCCCAATTGTTTGAGCATCTATCACTGGTGGAAAGTTCTCGCTTTCACGCCATGAACTTTGGAGGAAGGTTCGACCGTGCTGTCGATGCTTTATTGGAAGCGGCGACCTCACTGCCCAGTGTTGGACTGGTCGTGATGGACGATTGGTGTCCATCCAGTGGACGCCTCCCCGCTGACCGACTCGAACACATTGAACGCGTCGCCACAGAGTGTCCAAACACCATCACGGTACTTCTGATTTCAAAGGGCAGTGTCGACGCCAGTGGGACGAGTAAGGACCCAATTGTGGCTCGGTCTGCTGAAGCCATGCAAAAGAAAGGGTTTGCACCATGGCGCTTGTGGCGCGGAAAGAACGGGGCTCAACGAACCCTTGATCGCCATGGAGAACTGGTTGACCTGAAAATTGAAGATTCAGGCTTCGTCGTCTGATTCTTCATCTTCACCGAGGAGCTTGGCCATTTCCTCAAGCGCATCCTCATCAGGTTCCTCAAATTGTTGTGGATTTCGTGCCCCGCCATCCATCTCATCTTCGCCAGCGACTTTTGGAGCGGATGATTCAAGCATCGATGAACGGTTCTCTCGGGCACGCTGCGTAATGAACCAAATCATCACCAAAAGGGTCAATCCCATGACTGCGTAAGCAATGTTCTTGGTCGTATCCGGCTCCATGTGTTCTTCATGAGGTGCTTTGTTCTTCATCGTTTGGGAGGTTTTCATCAAGTCGAGCCATGTCTTCCCATTCCAATGGACGTGCGAGATGTCGCCGAGCATCAACTGGAGGCTCAACCCATGTCGTGAAGGGGGGTGAGCCAGGAAGGTCGATCCATTCATCTGGCTCCCGGCGTTTGCACTTCGGGCACCGAATGCCTTGGCCGGCGCCCATGCTTTTCATTCGAACCAAACAATCAGGACATAACGGTCGTTGACGGCTTCTTGGCACCCATGAGTTGAGTTTGAGACGTTCGGCATGGAGTTGCTCATCGTGGTCCATCAAACCGGCCACCTCAATCACATCACCCTCCTTCACCCATCGAGCAAGGGCATTCACTGGACCCCCTTCGGCATAGCACAGGACATCTGGTCCATTGGTTGAGATTTGGGCGTGTTTTCGGACAGGGTCTATGGAGACATCTCGCACCTCCAGCAACCAATTATCGCCGAGATGGTCGCCACTGGCTTGATTCGTTTGGAACACTCGCCATCCCAGAACCGTCTCGGTTTCTTCACTCTGGACAAGGAGGTGGCATGCCTTTTTTGCCGCCTCTTCTGCCGTCGCGCGAAGTCCAAACAAGACGGGGGATTGTCCCCTAGGAGCAATGAGGCTTGTTCCCCGCCGGGGGTCGCGGGAAAAGATGATTTCAGGCCATGAATCAACCGTTTCTACCGTAGTGAAATCTACTCGGCGAGGAGAATCAACACCACCCTTTCGCCAAGCAATGGCCTCCCATGTGCACCGTTTTCCTTTCCATGCAACGGCTGCCGTAGCACCAATCCTGCCATGACCACCCCAACTGCGCTCTGGAGTTGGTAGTTCGTTGAGGGTGACCTCCTTACTCACGGCCTTTTCGTAGATTTCGGATGGCGGTTGATTGTCAAACCAGACCATGCCCGGACTGGCCGGAGATTGTTCACGGGAGGAGACATCCGAGGATGCCACCTCACCTGCATGCGGAGCGATGTGGTTAGCCCACCATGCATCCAAGTGACGAATGAGGCTGGCAACATCATCGGTGAGAAGTTCAACCCCAAGAGCTGCGTTCCCTCGAGTTCGTCGTTGTGCAAAAGGCCACAGGCGAACCAAACGCGGGGTGCCGATTGATGTCGAAACTGGGAGATTGTTCAACAGATCATCAAACACAGCCGTCGTGCATCCCCCTGCAAGGGAATCGGTATCGTCAAGTCCCAGCCAGCCCATTGAACCACCTACGGTTGAAACGTATCTCCTAAATCGCTTTTGTCGACCCATCGGTTGCTGATGAAGGATAAACCAAGGGCAGCCGGAACACGGTACAGCCGTGCACCGAAAGCCCATCCTGCACCCATGTCAGAACGACGGTCCCCCACCATCAAATCCAATGGATGTGGCGATTGAGGTTTTGGACCCCACCAATTGACCCGAGGGTTGACCACAGCATGGTTAACCGGCTCCCATCCAGTTTCGATAAACGCCCCCTCCCGCAGCACTTGGTGACCCACAAATAGCATCGTTGGTGATGGTTTACGGCAATTGCAAGCATCCTCAAATCGATGAGGACAGGTCAAAAAAGCATGAATCTCCGCCCGTGGGTCTTCCTCTTTGAGTTGACGTTGAAGTTCCTCGTGAATCAACCCTAAGTTTGCAGGAGGCCAAAGACCACGTGCGATTGGAGATTGATTGGTCACCACACAAATAAGGTAGCCTTCCTCGTTGAGCATCCCGATTGATGCAGCAGCACCTGGAAGCAAAACCACCTCTGCGGGTCTATTGACATAACCTGATTTCCCACGGTTGATGACGCCATCACGATCCAAAAAGGCGATGGGGGTATCAGCACCTGCGCGTGGTGGAAGGGGAAATGGCACTTGCACGTATGGCCCCTCCATGTTCAAGGGTTTGAGAGGCATCACATGGGCTTTGTTCCCTTGGAGACCTTGATAGGCGACCACCTCACCGGCTCAATCGTGCTCATGGAACCTGAAACGGCCACCGTCTTTGGGGCGCTGGGTATGCTCATGTTAGCCGTGTCGTGGTGGATGCGTGAACGCTCCACCGTTCGTGTTGCTCAAGTGGGCTGGGTGTTGGTTGGAATCTATTTTTTCTCCCAATCATGGACCTACCTCTCTCATGAGGACCCGATATTGACCATCATGGCGGCCTTGACACTTCCACTGAGTTGTTTGGCTGCATGGTGGGAAACATCCTCGGGCGAGGCACGAAAGAAAGCAATTGTTTGGGCTCGAGGAACGGTAGCCTTCGCAGGAGGTCCTTACCTGCTGATATCGTATGTCCCTTACCTCAGTGTGTTGGCCATCTGGTTCGTAGCCTCCCAATCGGCGTGGTTTCTGGGATTCGCTACCGGAAACAACATCGAAATTGGGACCACATGGGTCAACGACCCTGCCGGACGAGTCAACTGGGAGAATTGGGACGGAAACCGATGGTTTGCAACTGATTTTACAGGTGAATATGCCTTTCAGACTGAATTGCTCCTAGCCAACGGTGAAACGATTGGAATCAATTTTGTCTTAGCCTGTACCGCCATTCAATCCATGGTCCTGTTTATTGGCGCCATCGCCGTTCTCGATCTTTCATGGAAGAAACGCATTCGGGCTTTGCTGCTGATATTACCAACCATTCATTTGCTCAATGTCTTTCGAAACGCAGGTTTGATTTGGATGCACATGACGTACACACAATGGTCCTTTTGGGGCTTGAGTGTGTTTGAGTTTGGGCACAGTTATGCCGCCAGATTCGTGAGCCTTTTTGCGATGTTCCTCTTGGCCTTGATCATGTTTGAAATGCTCCCTAGCATGCACCGAAACATCATTGCGTTGACCGGGTCAGAAAAACGACCAAGTCAGAAATAACATGCTGCCAGAGCGTCGAACTCGGGTCGAGAGGTTGGAGGCCTTCCCTCATAACCACACGATAACGTCTATGCCAACGTAGCAAATGAACGCCAACTCAAGAGGCCCATGGTGAGAAAGGATGATGATGTCGGGGCAGAGGCGATGGTCATGCACCCATCCCTGGAGGCCTACACATTTCCAAGAACTGGATTGACCACCTCCAATCGAACGGTGTTAGCGGCGATGACCAACAAGCAAAGTCATGCTGATGGGAGGGTCTCCGAGGATGAAATTCGTTGGTTAGAAGCGAGAAGCAAAGGCGGATTTGGAATTGTCACCACCGCTGCAACGCATGTTTTGGAAGATGGCCAAGGTTGGGAAGGAGAATTTGGAACTTGGTCCGACCACCACCTGGATGGATTGAGGCGCCTCGCATCGTCCATCAAGCGCCACGGAGCCATCGGGCTGGCCCAGCTCTTTCACGGAGGAATGCGGGCGCCTGAACACCTTACTGGTCACCAACCAAAATCCGCTTCAATCAATTCATTGGGTGTCGGGAAAGGTAACAGTCGAACCATGACCGAAGAGGAAATTCACGAGGCCATTGAGGCCTTCGGTAAAGCAGCGGAACGTTGTGAGCAAGCCGGATTTCATGGGGTAGAACTCCATGGGGCACATGGCTACCTCATCGCCCAATTTCTTGGTGCGGGCACCAACAAACGAACCGATGCTTGGGGCGGTGATCAAACCGCTCGGACGCAATTCCTTGAGGCCATTGTCAAAGAGGTGCGCAAACGCACGACACCCAACTTTCTCGTCGGTGTTCGTCTTTCTCCAGAACTTGATTCGTGTGGCATGAGCCTCGAAGACTCATTGCACACCTTACATTTATGCGGTTCAATGGCCTTGGATTTCCTCCATGTTTCATGCTGGGACATTGACAAAACAGGTGTATTCAATGGTGAGGAACGTCCTTTCACCAGCATCTTTCGAGAACATCTCCCCTCCGCTATGCCACTGATGACAACTGGAGGGATTTGGACTGGAGACGATGCCAAGAAGGCCATGCATCAGGGCGGCGATTTCGTTGGTGTTGCGCGTGCAGGAATTGCACATCCAAGTTGGCCAGCCTACCTTGCTGCCGGGTCCGAAGAACCCTCTCGCCCCCCGTTCACTGAAGAGTGGCTCTCTGAAGCCTCACTCAATGCGACGTTCATTGCGTACATGCGCCGATGGGATGGATTTGTGTCGGATTGAGCGCCCCTGCCGCGATTCGAACGCGGGTTCCTGGCTCCGGAGGCCGGGGTGATATCCACTACACTACAGGGGCAATCGCCCCTTCAGCCTCTGGCGTATGAGTTCTTCTGAACTCATTCTTTTGGCAACCAAAGGTCATCGGGTGAACTTCTTACCCAAACCTCACCGCTTCCCGTAGGGAATTCAATCGTTTCAATGCCGTCAAGGACCATGCCCATCAACTCACTTGGTGGTTGCTGTTTGATGGGTTGTCCAATGGAAAACACATCATCAACGGTGGATGCTTGGACATCTTGAGTCGGTGTCGAGTCGGGCATTTCTGGCAAAGCAACTTCTTCTTTTTGATAATCTGCAGCCCCAGATGATTGGCCAAACATCACTTCTGTCATTCGGTCTTCTCCGTCCCACATGGCTTCCTGTTCATTGGAACTGCGGTTTGTTCGAAGGAAACCAAGCAAAAGGCCAGCGAGGATGAGGACCATGGCACCTGCAGAAGCATAGATGATGTCGTTAGAGACGCTCGCCACAATGTCGGCATTGTCCCCAACACCATCGCCATCAGTGTCTTTCGATTCGGTTGGGTCCTCTGGGAACGCGTCATCAACATCGGGTACGCCATCGCCATCGCCGTCAAAGGCGTCAAACGTTGTTTCACAAAGCACAATCAACAACTCAATCTCTTGTTCGTCGATGAACGCATCATCGTTGATGTTGATGGAAGCAAAGTCATAATCGTTTGACCATGGATGGCTTTCCAGCCCCTTCAAAGACACTTCTTCCCTTCCCAATGCAAAGGCCTCAAACACCAGCATGAGTTCATTGTCGCAGGTGCACACAAATTGGATAACTTCTCGGTATTCAACGGAACCGTCCTGATTGACATCAATAACTTTCAGCTCATCTGCTGGGATTTCGGCCGCTTTGATCTCTCGTTCATCCAACACACCATCACCATCGGCGTCTGCATCTTCAAACATTTCAGTGGCCAAATCCGTGCATGATTCAACCGTTTTCGGTTCAGCTGGTTGAATTGGCTCAACCGGTTCAACTGGGAAATCGCTCTCATCCCAGCGGACGACGATGGAGACCTCCTCTGCGTCGCTGATTCCGGTCATCGTGATGTCGATTTGTCCGTTCAGGGGGGACTCTACGCTCATCATGTGGTTGGTTCCTTCTTTTCCGCTCATCATGTCAAAGTCAACCGCTAGGGTTTCAAAGCCAGCTCCTGGACCAGGTCTTCCACCACCGTCTGAAAATTCAATCTCATATTGTTGTCCTTCAATGTAGAGCATGATGTCCCCTGACCCTCCATAGGTCTCGAGCCAAAGCATGCTCCCTGGTTCTTCGAGGTTGGTAAAGAAGGAGATTTCACCACTCTTTACTACACTGATGCCATCAAGTGGCTCATCGTTGTACAATTCAATGGGCGTTCCATCGTAATCCCAAACGTACCGGTCAGCAAATTCAGCCACAATGTTCACGCCCGTAAAGGCTGATTCCGAAGTCAAAAGAATGTACCACCAACCCGGTGTGGGGTCGTTGAACGCAATGCGATCGTTGGCCCCTTCAGCCGTGGAATGGTGTTCGTAGGTAGCCGTGGTAGGTGCTTGGTCAAGCCGCATGTAAAGGGAAGCATCGCCGGCACCGTCGTTAAGGTCCACGACAAGGCGCTCTGTCCCTTGAGGCACCTCGACCTTGAAGTATTGATTGAGGCCTTCATACCCGCTCAACAATCCATATTCAATACCTGGCGTGAGCGTGATGGCGTCATCTGGGTCAACGTTTTCGGGTGGATAGACAAAGTCTGCGACGATGGTAAATTCACGTGCATTCCTAAAGCTGTAAGCCGTAATGTAGTACAAGCCCGGTTCAAGATCAAAGAGATGAACTTCTTCCTCGTTTCCTGGACCGGTCGACCAGGTTTCCAATTCGGGCACTGAATCCTCTTTTCCATCCGTCATATCTTCTTCAAACGGTTCCTCCCACCAGAAAGTTGGCGTTGGTGGGCTGTAGTAGGAGATGCCTATGTCCACGTTACCTTGCCCGTCGTAGGTTCGAACACGCAAGTCTGCAAGGGGCTCTGTGACGTTGACGTAGTAGTAATTCATGTTGATACCGTCGTTGTTGAAGGAGTTCCCATTGACGTCTTGATTGGTGACTGGGATGCTCTCCTTAAGTTCGGTCATGTCGTCAAGGGTGGGGGGTGGGTCGGCCATGTCAGCATCGAGTTCAATCAACAAGTCCTCTATGTCCGTATGGAGGATCATGGTGAACCAAAGGACACCAACCTCTGGCCAGGACCACGCCTCGTAAACAAAACCCCATTCACCAACAGATTCCGTGTCATGGTTCCACTCGTCGGGGATAGCGTTTGGTTGGGCATAGAGCGTGTATTCGGTCGCTTCCTCAAAGTCATCAAACTTGAGGGAGTAGGAATACCAGTACAATTCTCGGGTGTACTCTTCAACTTCCACGAAGAACAACAGCGTGTCGCCTGCGGCAGCGAACTCAAGCTCGTAATCCTCGCCGACGAACAATTCCACGGCTTGTGCGACAATGCTTCCATCCGGCATAACCCAATCTGCACCCTCAATGGAAGCCATTCGCTCCTCTGAGGCATCCCAAGTTTCGCTACCCTCGCCTTCTGGGAAGTCAAAGTGAATGCGGTCCACCATCGTGCTCGAATTCATTCCAGCCCGGACCGTGATGTTGTCCAAAACGCCTTCGAAGTGATTACAATCGCACCCGGCTCCCATTCGTGCAAGGTACAATTCATCGCAGTCCAATCCGGTTTCATAACAATCGTTTGAACCAAAGTCGCCAAGGGGGATTGAGGCATCTTCGTCCAGAACAACACCTGCTTCAACACCGTTGATGTGGAAGGTGAATCCTTCGCCCACAACTACTGAAACTTGGATGTGTGACCATGCATCAACTTCGACGGTGCCGTTGGAGACGGGATGTTGCGAAAGACTGTATTCGGAAGAGAAAGCAACATGGTCGTCGTGCAGATAGAGGCCCCATCCATAATCGCCCTTCATGACGACGAATTGATTTCCTTCCACCGTGTAGGGATGGACCCATGCTGAAAGTTCCAGATGTGTCATGTTGGTCATGTCCAGGCCGTCATCGTGGTCCATAACCACATGGTCGCTGTGTCCGTCAAATCGGAGCGCATAATCAGCGCCGGGACCAAGTTCCACAACGCCGTAAACCGGAAAGTATTGTGGGTCATTTTCGAGGTCATTCCACGTGCCTGGCATGATGTTGCCCATGTTGGTGCTCGCAATGTGGACGTAGTGCTCATCTCCACCTTCCGATGGTTGGTCTTCGCCCCAATCGCGGTAGAGGAATGGTGTACCATCGTGCCATCGGTAGGACCCTTCTTCACCAGCGTCGGACAATCCAGTCCACAAATGACGAGACTGATTGTCCCATGATGCAAATGTGTCGAAAAGCCACGTATTCTCGGCTTCATCATCAACCGTGACAAGGAAACCATCCAGCGACCGAGCGTAGGATGCCGCATCCTCCCAAGAAGAGGCTGAAAGCAAGTGATAGGTGTTGTTGTTGGTCGGATTAACCGCCGTGTGAAGCACACCCATCTCATCGGTTTCATCGGCTTGAACCGTGGAGAACAACGGTGCAGAGAGACTCAAAAGGAAGATAGATACCAAGAATATGGCTCTGTTCATGCGTCCATCCACGCCGAGTTCCTATTTCAAGAACATGGTGGGTTGACCGAAGAGGTCTGGTCGGAAATGAGAGCGTCAAAGTTTCATTCTCTCCGAAGACCGTTCGTGCTCTCTGTGCATCTTGATTTTCTGGAACGCATTCGCTGCGTAGAGCGTGAAGAAGGTCAGCCCGAAGAGAATGAGGATTGACCCGGGAAGGACGGCTCCCCAACTGAATCCATCGTCAAGGACTGAAAGAAGCATCAAGCCGCCCAACGCCATCGGTAGGAAGGCAATGGACAGCATCACCTGTGGGCCAATGCCACCAGCTATGGCATCAAATCGAACAACGGCTCGCTGAAATCTTGACTGTTCCATGGCGAGGAACTCCACCCTACGGTCAAGAAGATTCCCCCGGCCATCAGAAGATGAGCATCATTGCAACTTCTTTCCACCAATCCGTAGGTCGGTTTGGAGAGGCATTTGGTGTTCCCATGCAAATTCTTTGACAATACGCCATGCTTTTTCGGAGCCTTCGTAGTCTTTGACGTCGATGATCTTGTTCCGTGTATTGGCCTTGAACGCAGCCACGGGTTCGGCGTTTCTGAAGACAAGATAGGCTGAACCGAAGCCAAACCGTTCCTTCATGATGTCAGCAAAGTAAGGGGCTATTGGGTCGGATGGAGGGAGAACAAAGTCTCGAATTGAGGGGATGGATTTTGCTTCTTTGAGCAGTTCCTTGCGACCCCAACAGACTTGGTGGAAATCCTCAATCAAAAAGCCCTTGATGAGCGTTTCATCTTCCTCAAACGAGTTCAACACCGCCTTCAGTTCCTCCGGTTTGAACGAGGGGCCAGCGAGTTGAGTCATTTGACGCAAAGTAATAACTGGGAATTTTTCGACCAATTTCCGAATGTACTCCTTTCTCAATTCAGCCCGGTCAACATCGGGAGGAACGAATACACTGCGGAAACCACCTCGGAAATCCTGGACGATATGGCCGGTTCGAATCAAAGGTTGAACCAGTTTTCTAAATTCAGATTGGGAGAGAGCATGACGTTCCTTGAACAAATTGGGGTCAGAATGGCTGCTAAAGAATTCCACGATGTCCCAGAGTTCCTCGTCTGCTGGCTGATTTCGTATGGCCAGGATTTCTTGGAAATGCTCGTAGGAGGCCCAAACTTGGTGGCCTCGGAGATTGATGCCTTGGTGCAGTCGATGAGCACTCGCCATGCTCTTGAGGTCAACGCGGTAAAGTTCACTGCGTCCACGGAGGGCAAAGTCATCTCGAATCTCGTCCACTTGTTTAAGGGCCAAGATTTCGTTTTCATGCCTTGTGGATTGGTGAAGATGGTGCTTGTGGAAGAGCGCTCGCTCTGCAATCTCTCGAGGTTGTGGGTCAACCACAGCACCACGAATCATTCGTTCTCCAGTCACCTTGAATCCAATGCCTTCCAAAGCAGCCCGGGTTGTCGAGTCAAGTGAGGTAATGGGTTCACTGTTGAAATTCGAAAGAACCGAAACGTCAACCAGTTGTGCGGCATGATTTTCCAGCAAGACTTTGAAAGCCTCGCAAAATTCGTCCAAATAAGCCGTGGGAACATGCAAATCTTTGATTTCAAGGTAATCATTTACTTTGAACATCAGCACCTTTCCAATGGGGTCTACTCCTTTGAAAATTGGAAGGTACCATCCACGGTCAAGAACACTTCGAACTTCCCAAATAAAGCGTGAAACATACGGGTCAGATTGTGTCAAAATACGGACCGTTCGGTCTTCTCGACGAGGTTGCATTAATTGATCGACCTCATCTGGGGCACAGAAGAACGCTTCCGGTTCTGGAACCAAAGCCATGACCTTGGCGATTCTACCATCGTTTTCGAGGTTCATTAGAGCGATGGTCAAATCCTCGAAACTACGAGAGACATAGAACCTCAAGGTGCTCGCTTTGACCGGACCCATTCGTCGCACGACTTCTTCAAGCGCATCCTCAAACGACAACGGCGGATAGACACCCTCAACCCGATGGAACAGCGATAGGCGTCGGCGACGACCAGCCACCTCTTCGAATTGTTTGACCACAAGCATTTGACGCTCGAGGTTTCCTAAGGCATTTTTCAAATCTCGTTGCAAAGATTTGTGTTCATCGCCCTTCGGATATCCGGCCATGATCTCTTGGCGAGTGACGTTTTCACCGGGAGGTATTTTTGTCAAGATCTCTTGCTCCATTGGACCCATCCAAGGTTCGGGTTTCAATCCGAGAAGCATGGAAATGTTCCGCTTTGTGGTGTATCCTATTCGGTTGTGCAACAATCGGCCCATGATGACATCCGAATCAAGTTGTACATCGGTCCAATCGTTGAACGCAAATTCTCCAACACGGTACAGAAGCTCTTGTTGTTTCTGGAACAATACATGCTCATTGAAAGCCGTAAAGCTGTCTCCGTATTGCTTGAAGGATTTATCGAGGACCATGTTCTGAATCCAACGGTATTCCACAACTTCTTCTTCTCCACCGGTCAATCGATGTTCGTCGATTTTCAGAATGTACTCTGCGTCATTGGTTTGGATAAAGAATCCAACCGAAATGACGTTTCGACCTTCCAATTCATGCAGGGAACGTTCGATGAGTGATTGTGGGAAAGGCAGCCGTTCAACCATTTCCTCAGATGTTTTCGGACCTTCCGAGCCCAGCATTTCAATGACTTTGACCCGCAAGGCTTCCTGTGGGTCTCCCAACGAGCGCTCCTCCCATGAAACCGGTTTGGTACCTGCAAACTCCGTGGCGATCTTGTAGGTCAGACCGGAGGTGTGGAGTTCGAGCAAATTTCCAATTTCTTTGCCTCCAGCAACGGCAAGGCAGCCCAGTGTACCATGAATCTCTGCCATGTAGGGTGTGAACCATTTACCGTCAAGTTCGCCCTGCCCCGTTCCATCGAGTTTTGTGATTTGTCCGGATTGACACAATTCCTCGACCCAACCACGGATGCTTTCGAGAGGAACATTGGAGAGTTTTTCTCTGTAAAGTGGATTGTTAAACTCACGGTCAAGCCCCCCACCGTGGCTCATGAGGCGAAACAATTCCTTGGCGTTCGTAGGCGTAGGGGCCTTGTCTGCGTAATAGGTCGTGAGTTGTTCGCTGGAAAGTTCTGTGGCGAGTGAGCGAGTACCGAGCAAGCGCTGGAGAATGGAAGGGTCGATATCCTTGACCAAAAACGCACGGGTTTTCATGGACATTAAATCTTCAAACGCCGACATGAAGAGCGACATGCCAAGCCTTGACGGTACAACCACTTTGGTGTGGACAATGCGAGCGTCCCCCGAGACACAAGCGGTGAGGAAATGTTCGAGGCCAACAAGGTCAATGTCGCCAAACATAATTTCACTTTTGGCTTCCCTCATCAGCAAACTGCTGTCCATCGTACGATGCTTCTGTAGCAAGGCTTCTGCACGTTGTTGAAATTGCTGAGGACTGATTTCTTCCGCACCCATCCGCTTTGGAATGATCAGTGAGCGACCGGAAACCTCACGGAAGCGCTTAGCGAAAATTTGTGTGTTGATGATGTAGCGTTCGATTACGTCAAGATGGTTGTTTTCCCGGAAGGCTCTGTACATCTCCCCGGGATCAACCTCTTGGGAAGTTTTGAGGAGGAGGCCATTTTCGTCAAAGGACATTTCAATGACAGCGATGTTATTTGCTTCTGCCAATCCAGCCATGAAGTAGCCAAGAGCTGTGTTGAAACCTCGCCCACGGCAAGTGGTGATCATGTAGGTTGGGAAAGAGCCAGAAATGACTTGCTCTACCAAAATCCGACGTGAATCCGGCACCTGGAATGAATCCAAAGAATGTTCCTCAAGATGACGTGCGATGGCATTGGCAACCTCCTTTGAGAGTCCGTAGACTTCTCGGAGTAACATCCGAGGGTCTTGTTCTCGTCGTAGAGCGACAATGCAATGACCGATGAGGTCGAGAAGGGCTTGCGACAATTCTCTGCTGCGGCTTCTGGCTTCTCCCGACCATGAAGGGATGGTTGGGCGGTGTCCCGTCACGCTCGTGACGTTCACCCGAGTGCCCTGGATGTTGGTGACACGGTAGGTGGAACCACCGAGAAGAATGACGTCTCCTGTACGAAGGTTGGAAACGAAAGAACCTGACAACTTACCGAGAATGGAACCTTCTGCGTTAAACACAAGGTAGGAATTATCGGGTGCAATGGTTCCGATATTGGTGTAGTAAATCATTCTTGAATACCCACGTTTTCCGAAAATATTCTCTTCCCAATCAATCCATATGCGTCGTTCTTCCTCCAGCATATCGAGGACTTCAATGAAATCATCGTACTTGAAATTCCGGTACGACCAAGAGTTGACGATGACCTCGAAGGCCTCGTCAATGTCAAGTTCGTTGATAATGACCAGCCCAATGATGAACTGTGCCACGACGTCAAGGCAATTTTGCGGGAAATCAAGACGGTCCATGTCTCCCGTTTGAATCGCTGCTTGAAGCGCAGCCAACTCGATGAGGTCGTCAACGCTCGTTGGCAAAAACCTCGCACGAGGGATGCCACCGACGTGGTGTCCGGCCCGCCCAATCCGCTGCAGTGCAGTAGCGATGTCTCCAGGACTGCCAATTTGAAGAACTAAATCAACCGAACCAATGTCAATTCCCATCTCAAGGGAAGAAGACGTTACAACGGCTCTCAAATGGCCGTACTTCAGTTTCTTTTCAACGTCCAAGCGGATGTTTTTGTCCATGCTGCCGTGATGTCCGGCCACTAAATCCCCGAGGAAAGGTCGTAATTTTTGGACGATGGTTTCCGTCATCTTCCTCGTGTTGGCGAAGACCAAGGTGGTGGTGTGAGCACTGATGAGGTCCGCAATGGCTTCAATGTTGTATTCCAGCAACTTTGCCATGGACAGGTCGCTGAATTTCGGATGCGTGATCAGAATGTCCAAATCCAGTTCTCGAGAGCCAGATATCTTGGCGATGGAAACAGAGGTCGGTTGACCCCTCGCCTCACGATCATCGCTGCTCACGAGGTATTCAGCCACGGTTTCAAGCGGTTCCATGGTTGCAGAGATGCCGATACGTTGAACCGGATTTTTGAGCAATGAATCGAGCATTGAGAGGGTCAGTGAGAGGTGCACGCCGCGTTTGGTTGAGACCATGGAGTGCAACTCGTCAATGATCATGTATTCCACTTCACTCACGATGGGTTGAAAGCGAGGAGACGTGATGGCGATGGCCAAACTTTCTGGGGTCGTGATGAGGATATGAGGTGGTTTTCTCAACATCTTCTGACGGTCGGATTGGGATGTATCACCGGTACGAAGCCCAACACGTATCTCTTGGGCTCGGTCGGGAAGGTAATTCTCTGTAATTTCATTCAATGGCCCGATGAGGTTTCGTTGGATATCGTTAGCCAAGGCTTTGATGGGTGAAATGTAAATGGCATGGACTTTTTTCTCTAATTTTTTATCCAAGGCGAGACGAACGAGCTGGTCGATGACGGTCAAGAAAGCCGTCAAGGTCTTACCTGAACCAGTTGGAGAACACAAAAGCAAGTGTTGCTTGTCCATGATGGCTGGAATGGCCAATTTTTGCGGTCGAGTGAAATCTGGAAACTTGTCTCTAAACCACTGACGAACGGGTGGGCAAAGCCGCTCGTAAAGTGGCTCAGATTCCATAGGGGAATCTAAGTAGACAATTTGAGGCATATTTCTTGCTCACCCGTGGAGGTGGAGTAGGGAAGAGCACATATAAACTGTTGGGAGAGCCTGTGTTCTCGCTTGCACGAGAAGACGGCCAACTGATGCTATTTTATCCCAAAAGGGAGAACTCAACCGTTCAAAATATGAAAAAGAGGTTGCGGCACGTGATCGACCGCCATACAAAGGGTTTGGTCAACCGATTAAACACGAGATTGATGAACCAATCTGGCATTCTCAAGAGGAAACTTCCGAGTTTGAAGGCACGTTTTGAATTCTTCATGACTCGGCCCATTTGTTGCTTCCATCTCCGTTCATATTGGTTGAGAGGGGTGCCATCATTGAGGTGTTCCACAATCACTTGTCCAGCAATGCGCCCACCGACCATGGCAATGGTTATGCCAGCCCCGTTTGATGGGAGAACCATACCGGCAGCGTCCCCGACCAATACGTAATTTCCTTTGACGAAGGTTCGGATGGTCCCGGACATAGGAAGCGAACCTGCTCCAGTGAAGGTCACCTCGCCTCCGTATCGATCAATGAATTCATCCGTGAGTTGGTTCAAATTTTTCTCTTTGCAAAATTTCTTTTGCACGCCCAAACCAATGTTCGCCCCATTGCCTTTCGGAAACATCCACGCATAACCACCAGGCGCCATTGAACCAAAGTGAAGTTCGACGGCGTCTCCGTAATCCCCTTCCATGAGGACAAATTTGATGGGAATTTTGAGACTACTTTCGTTCCAGTAGGCTTTCCTCAAGGGGTCATTGTGCCCGCCTGCTCCAACAATAATTTTGGCCGTTAACGTTCGTCCGTCTTTGAGGTGGACGGTGTTGCCTTCAACGGAGGTGACCCTGGAATCGGTTAGGTACGTCGCTCCCTTTTCCTTGGCCAGTTCAACAAGGGCCTCGTCATGGGCAACACGGTCAAGCATGTAGCCATCAAAGGGATACTTCAGGGGCTTCCCTGACGGCGGGACGATGAACATCTCTGTTGTCTTCCGGGAAATGGCGTGAGCCGGTGTTTGAAGAAGATCATCAATATCGGGTACATTGGGGCAAAGACGCCTCATCTCATCGTTGGTGGGAACCAATTCACCGCATTGAAGGGGGCTTCCAATCGGGTCCCTCCGGTCAATGACAAGGACTTCTTTCCCCCCTTCGGCAATGTATCGGGCCGTGGTGGAGCCTGCTGGCCCTCCACCGATGACGATGACCTCCCAGTCCGATTTCTCAAGACTCATTGCACGGGACCAATCACGGCCGTGATTTAACGCTGTGTATGACAGATTCAATGTTTTTTGGAAGGGAGGTGGAGAAGTTCATAGGCAAGGCCCATTACCATCGGGATAAGGTGCACTCATCATGACAGGGACTGGACGTTTAGAGCGGCTCAACGGTATGCTTAACCGACGAGGTTTTCTCTTACCCGCCTTCGAAATCTATGGAGGTGCCAAAGGCCTGTATGACTTCGGTCCGGTCGGTGGCCGAATGCGCTCACGAATGAATCAGCGTTGGTTGGACCATTGGCTTCGCCTAGGTAACGTTGTTGAGGTTTCCTGCCCCACCGTGACACCCTACGCTGTGCTTGAGGCCAGTGGCCACGTTGGTGAATTTTCTGATTTCATGACCGAATGCACAACGTGTGGAGAGGCGAGTCGAGCGGATACGCTTCTGGAGGAGCACCATCCCAATCCTGATTCGCTGAAGCGGGATGAGCTCCAATCGCTCCTCACCGTGGTTAACCCACCATGCCCCGCTTGCAATGACCCGAAATGGAGCGACATTTCCGCTCAAAATTTGATGTTCAACACCACCATTGGCGCAGGGGACTCCGGACGAGCTGGGTTTCTTCGACCTGAGACCGCCCAGGGCATGTTCACCTCGTTCAACGCCCTCCACCGGCATTTCCGGGAACGATTACCCTTTGGAGCGATGCAAGTTGGAAAAGGCTACAGGAATGAAATCGCTCCGCGGCAAGGAATGATTCGTTTGCGCGAATTCAACATGGCTGAACTTGAATACTTCATTGACCCAGATGCTGAACTTAACGACGACCTATCACCGTGGGACGATCGCCCAATACAACTTCTTGCAGATGGAAAAGATGCCTCGATGATGAAACTCAGTGATGCATGTAAGGAAGGACTCATTCGCCATTCAACCGTTGGCCGGTTCATCGGTCTGACCTATGATTTTCTTGTTGATGTCGGCATTGACCCATCACGTATTCGCTTCCGACAGCACGAGGAAAATGAAATGGCTCACTATGCTATGGATTGCTGGGACGCTGAAATCGAAGGGAGTTATGGCTGGATTGAATGCGTAGGTATCGCACATCGAGGATGTTATGACCTACAAAGCCATGAAGATGCGACTGGAAAAACCCTCCGGGCACGGCGTGAATTTGACGAACCACGGACCACCGTCATCGATGCATGGACCATCAATGGTGCCACCGCAGGTCCGGCGTTCAAAGCCCTGGCCGGTCAAGTGAAAACAGCGGTTGAATCCTTGCCGAAGGAAACCGATTTCCCATGCCAACTTACCTTACCGGGAGGGGAAGTGGTTGAAGTCAGCGAAGAACACGTCAAACCGAACCAAAAAACCATCAAAGAAACAGGTGAGTGGTACATCCCCCACGTCATTGAACCTGCTTTTGGTATTGACCGAATCATATGGCACGTGATTGATCACGCCTATCATGAAATCGAGAAAAACGATGAAACCTACACAGTGATGCGACTTCAGCCGAGCATCGCCCCGGTGGATTATGCTGTCTTCCCGCTGTTTGAGAAAGAAGGCATGGATGAGTTAGCGTGGAAGTTGCATCAACAACTTTGCCAAACATCTGGCCTCGTTTCGATGTACGATGGAAGCGGCTCCATTGGACGCAGGTATGCTCGTGCCGATGAAATCGGCGTACCGGTTTGCATAACCATCGACCACCAATCGCTGGAAGACGGCACCGTCACGGTTCGAGACCGAGATACCCGTGAACAACAACGGGTCCCAATGGATTCGCTTTGATGAGAACCATGCCTGACATAACTCAATGGTGAAGGTTGAAGAACCCTCCACCTAAAGTTCAACCATGGGTCAAGCGAGCGATTGGACGGAGCGTCATCGCCCTCGGTCCGAACAGTTGCTTGAAGGCAATGAAGTCCAACGTCGAAAAATTCGAGCATGGCTTGATGAATGGCAAAACGGTACGCCAAAGAAGAAAGCGATTCTTCTCATTGGCCCTCCTGGTGTTGGAAAAACAACCGTCGCTAGAGCCATTGCTGAAGACATGGGTTGGAACGTGATTGAACTCAATGCCAGTGATGCTAGAAACGCTGCTGCTATCCGAAAAGCAGCTACGAGCGGGGCGACGCATCGATCGTTGTTTCATGACCCATCGGCACCACCATCAAGAACGCTCATTCTTTTGGACGAAGTGGACCATCTCTCCGGTGGATTGCGTCAAGTGAGCCAAGAACGCATCGAACGGGCCATGTCGGGTGATGATGAACGACCAGGCTCAACCCTTTCAGGAGATTCAGGAGGGAAGGCAGAACTCCTTCGCCTTCTCGACCAAACCAAACAACCGGTCATCCTAGCTTGCAATGAAGAGATGGGTCTCTGGGGTCGAAACTCTTCATGGAGGAGCACGAGGGACCGATTTACCCGGCATCTTTTGAAAATCAATTTTGTACGAGCGAATGACGAGGCCCTCCGACGTATTGCGCGCCGAGTCCTTCGAGAAGAGGGCATACCCTTCGAAGATGCGGCCATTGATGCCCTTGCGAAAACCAATCATGGCGACCTTCGTGCACTCGTTCGGGATTTGCAAGTCCTCACGACAGGTTTGAAGGGCGAATCGCTCAATGCCGCCATGGTTCATGCCCATGCAAAGGCCAGCCAAAGGGACGTTACCGTAGAGATTTTTCCGGGGCTGGACAGCCTCTATAGAGAAAGAAACAGCGAGAATGCAGCGACCCTCATCCGAACCATCGACAAAGACGCCTCGGAGTTCCTCAATTGGGTTCATTGGAACAATGCATCGCTATTTACGCACGGACCAAGCATTCGCCGTGGTTCAACCACCTTGCTGCAGGCCGACCGTGCGATGATGGGTCGTTTTCTAAACACGGCACATCGGTCCACGTACTGGACGCATCATTTGACGGCGCTTGCTGCATCAACGGCGAATGATGTACCCCTCCAAGGCCGGATCTTTCCATCGTACCCTCATTATCTGAGGCGTTCAGCACCATCAGGGCGAGCCAGCATTATTGAGAAACTTGCAGACCTGGCCGGCACCAACAAAGCCATTACGCGAGAGGAATTCCTGCATCCTTTGTTCGTGCTTATGCAAGACGAGGGGCCACTTGGAGATTCCACTTTGTTCGATGTCTCCCTCGGGCTTGGCCTGTCGGCAGAGGAGCATCTCTCGCTGACTGGATTGGCTAAATCACGACGTTCCTCGAAAGCCCTCATCAAAGACTACGAGGGGGCACAAGAAATTCACCAGGCCGCCCAAACCAAACAACGAGAAGAGGAACTTCAACGGGTTGTAGCAACTCAGCGAGTCGAAGTGTTGGTCAATCCGAAAGAGGAAACGGAGCCGACAAAGGATGTTCCAAACGATGACGAAGAACCTGGACCATCCCCTGGCCAGATGACGTTGTTCTAATCTTCCGAATCCTCTCGGTCAAGGATTCGCTTTACCATGGCCATGGCTTGCCGTTCACCATCTGCTTTCTCTTGACGGCGCCAGCTGTGAGGGTGAAGCACAATGATGGCGGTAAGCAATTCAAGACGGCCAAACCACATCAAAATTGATGTGAATATCAGGGATCCTGAATTCATGCTCGCCCATGTTTCAGTGGGGCCATAAGCACCGAGTGCTGGACCCGTATTTCCAAGACCAGAAGCGGCTACAGAAAAGATGGTTTCAAACGAAGCATCGGGCATCATCATCGCCAGAACAATGCACGAGAACCCAAACAGAATCACCCAAATAAACAACATGCCAACCACCAAGCTGACCTGTTTCTGTTCAACCACTTCATTGTTCATGCGAATCATGTGGATTTTACGTGGCTGAGCGATACGACCCAATTCTCGAAAAGCGACCTTGAGTCCAATTCGAATTCGCATCAATTTCAGGCCACCACTGGTTGAGCCAGCACAGGCACCGATAATCATCAACAAAAAGAGGATGATCCGAGCAACTCCTGGCCACGAAGCGTAATCTGCAGAAGCGTATCCCGTGGAAGTACCGATTGAGAGAACATGGAACAGGGTGTCCAGGACCGCCTGCCCAAGAGCAACCCCCACAAGGACGAGAGAGATGGTAATCAAGACAACAGCCACTGAAATATAGATCAAATAGGTTCGAAATTCTTCATCCTTAATGGCTGCTTTGAAGTCCCCGGCACCCATCAACCACATCAAAGTGAAATTGACGCCGGCGAGGAACATGAAGACGATGATGATGATTTCAACAGTTGATGAATCATAGTAAGCAATGCTTGCATCACGGGTAGAGAAACCACCGCTCGGCATGGTCGTGAAGGCATGGTTGATGGCGTCGAAGGCCGACATGCCACCAATGAATTTCAAGGCGAGCATCTCAATGAGCGTGAGTATGAGGTAAAGGCCCCAGAGCGCCATGGCGGTTTGGCGAAGTTTTGGACGAAGGCGGGACAAAGAGGGTCCTGTGAGTTCTGCACGGGCCAGCGCCATGCCACCTCCGATGATTCGTGAGAGAACAAGCATACCGAGCATGACAACCCCCATACCGCCGAGCCATTGGGTCAAGGAACGCCAAAGCAAGAGCCCACGTGGTTGCGCATTGATGCAGTCCACGGTGGTTCCAGGAATACAATTCGGACTCATTGAGTGAGAGAGAACTGTGGCCCCCGAGGTGGTAAAGCCCGACATGGATTCAAACCACGAGTTGACGAACCCTCGCAGGATATCAATCAGCAAGGCGTCATCAACAAACGGTCCAACGAACACACCCCCAAACCAATACGGAAAGGCACCGATGAGAACGGTGAGTGGCCAGACCAATCCGACCCCAACAAAGGCTTCCAAATCTCGCAGGCGTTGCGCAGAATCAGTTCGCGTGAACAACCCCAGCATCGCCGCACCCAACCCTCCGCTGATGAGCATGGCTGGCAGGAAAGCTTGCAAGGCCAATTCCCAACCGTCAAGCCATACGGTTATGAGGCCACAGAAACCCAACGGTACAAGCAGGGCTAACAAGGTCCACCCAAGAATGAGATTGAGCACATCATAGCGCATGATTACACCTTGAATCGCTTTTGAGCATCAGCAACCTTCTCTTTTAGACAGAACAGAATCACTCGGTCGTTCTCCAAGAGAAGCTCCTCAGATCTTGGAACGAGGGATTCCCAATTTCCTGAAAGGTTTCTTCGTTTGATGAAAGCAGGTCGCATCCAGTCAGGGAAATTTGCCTCGCTCATGACCTTCCCTGCAAACTTGGCCTTTTCGGTGACCTTGAGTGTGATACCGACCACGTTGGGTACTTCAGCCAGAAGCGTGTAATGTCCAGAAACACTCTTGTGAATGTGGGACAGAATGTTGTTGACGGCCACACGGTGTCGGTCAACGGCAAATGAGATTCCCATTCGTTGGGTCACCTTCACCAAGTCAGCATCGTACAGCATCAAGCCGGTGTGTGGGACGCCAAGGTCGGCCATTAGAAGAACGGCAGCAATGTTGGCATGGTCGTCATCAAGGGCACTTAGCGCAACATCATATTGGTCAATGGAGATCTCTTCCAAGATGGAACGGTCCAAATGGTCACCGTGTATGACGTCAATGTTGGCATTTCCACCCGTCTTTGACCCCGCGAGCTTGTTCGCTAGGTGGAGTTCCCGTTCGAGAACTGTAACCGTTGCACCATGAGCCAGCCAATCCTCAGCCATTTTTGTCCCAATGTTCGTGGCACCAACGATGACGACCCTTGGGGATTCTGGAAAGTAAGAAATTTCGTGTCCAAACGTGATAAGGGCCGGGTTGAAACTGTCCAGGCCAATGACCGAGACAGCCACTCGGTCGCCCGCTTCAAGGATGCTTTCATCCGTCGGAACGAAACTCCGCTGCCCATCACGTTTGACACCGACGATGTTGGGGAGTCCATGAACAAAATCGTCCTTCACTTCTCGAAGTGGACGCCCAACAATGTTGTGAGCCGATTCTCCAATATCAAATTCAATAACGTAGGCATCATGCTCGAATGGAATCACTTCCTCCAAGTCTGTTGAGCGCAAACCAGCATTGAGCCGTTGGATAGCGCCGTGCAGGGGGTTGACGACATGGTCAACGTTGGCCCATTCAACAAGATGACCCTGCTTGTATTCTTCGACGTAGGAGGTGGTCCTCAAACGACAAATGCTTGTCAAACCGTCTTCTCCATCGTTGGCTTCATGGGCGTGTTCAGCAATCGAACAAGCGATGAGGTTGGCCTCATCCGAAGGGGTAGCGGCAACGAAGACGCTGGCATAATTGATGCCGGCTTCCAAGAGCGTTTCTCGTGATGTTATGTTTCCATTGACGACCAAACAATCGAGCGACTGCGCATTGGCCACGGCACGTGAATCGTTGTCGACCACGACGAGGTCATATTTTTCATTGGCCAATGCCTTCGCGAGTGCAATTCCAACCCGTCCAGCACCACCGATAATGACACGCATGTTTCCTCACCTCTCAAAACGCTTCAGCGTATTTCTTGACTTTATAGGTCCCACCGTTGAGTTCAACGGAGCCTTGGGTTTCAAAACCACGGAGGCGGTCAATGCTACTACCGCTATAGGTCTCAGTGCCCACAGGATGATAATAGTCGTAAACCATTCCACCAGTTCCATCGGCTTCCTCAATCCAATCAAGGTATGCAGTGGGTGTTGAGAGAAGCCACTTGTTGTTCACCACATCCACTTGAGCCTCCACAAAACAGGTTTGAAGGACGATGTTCCGCTCCTCACACCAACTGTCTTTCAATGGCAGTTGGATGTAGCCCCAAGCGTGTGCTTCCCATCCATCGTTGGAAAAGAAAGGGTCGCCAAGGACGCCAAAGGCATACCATCCAGGGATACCACGGGTCCTCAAGAGGCTGAAGAAAGCGTTGGTTTGCTCATCGCAATCGCCAGTTCCAGCAGCGAGGCAAGCGGGACCCGAACGAGCAGGCGCTGGAGCCTCTCTATCGTAGGTGATGAAGGTGTGAAGGTAATCGAAAGTGGCTCGAGAAAAGGCATAGGCGTTGTCCGAACTACCCTCTGGAAGGCTGCTTGAGATTGCATCTGCCGTAGCCATAACAATCGCATCTTGAGCGTTGATGGCGTACCCAGCACTTCCACCACGGTCGTACCAATAATCACCGCCAAATTCGGCCTGACGTACGCCGTTTCCACGGTAGGCCAAGTCTGCAAACGTTCCAGAATTCTCAGCGTTGATTCCATCACTCTTTCCGACAATGGTCTCTTTGACACGGCCGTCATCCCACCAGCTGTAAGAGGTCGATTGAATTTGGATGTTGAAGTCGTATCGGACCGAACCACCGTTTTGGAAATTTGAGCGAACTTTGACACACTTGGCCATCGGACATTGTTCATCACCACTACCAACGTCCGGCCACCAGACCTCATGCCCGTTCTGTGTGGTAATCGCATTGGAGTAAGGGCGGTCAGGCATGCCATCAATGGGGACATTGATGTCTTGGCCATCTATGGAGAGCGTGATCTGGAGCGTTTGCTGAAGAGCGGTTGGCGCTGCCGATTCAGTCGAGTCGCTGTACATGAATTGCGCCGCACCTGAAAGAGAGGAATACACCGTCGGTGGAATCAAGATGTTCTCGGTTGCACTGGCTTGACCGGTAGCGGATACATCTGAGATTTTTGACAAGGTGTAGCTGGCCTCGTTTGGATAGACATGGTAGGGAGCCAGTTGGGACTGAAGGAACTCTTCTACACCACCGAATTCGCCAAATACGGCCTCTTGGGCTTGTGGGGAGAGGAGAACAAAGGCCACCAAACCCAGCATAGCGAAACTACGGAAACGGTTTTTTCGACGCTTCATGATGTTGCGCTGCCGACCAGTATGCGTTTGAACGACGCCGCGGCGAGAAGGTTTGTTGGCCATCAAGTAAGTGGTGTCCTTGTTACCCTTTTTCTTGCTGAATTGTTGTTCCAGGCGATAACTTCCACGATCGCCTTTGGGCAACACGCGACCACACGAGTAGCAAATCGTGTCGCTGGGCAGCGTAGCGCTGCGGCAATAGGGGCATGCACCCATGTTCTTTGGCTCGGCTGGCGTCGTATAACGATTGTCCAAGATGGCCCGCATGAAAATCTTGGAATTTTGCGCAAGGTTTACCCCTCAAAAACGCCGCATACGCCTAAGTAAGTATTCCTCTACTCTTCGGAATCGAATACGGCTGATGCTTGGGCAGCAGAGGTTGCGCTTTGAGCGACTCGGGCTTGTTCTGCCCAGAGCCGACGTAGCCTTCGACGACCTTCTTTCGGGACGGATTCCCAAATCCATGTTTCAGCAGATGGGTTGGCCAAAATGACAAACGGAATGACAAACAACCAGATGGTCGGCGTGAACACAGCAGAATAAACTCCCACAAGCAGTGCAGAGCGCCAAAACATCGACCTCAAAACAGCCCCCCATCGACGGTCGTTCAACATCAAAAAACCATGCCGCGAGGTGATCAAGGCTTCAGCCCGAGGAGTAACCACTGACACCAGGGCAATGTTCAGCAAACCAATGGTGGAAAAGATGCCTTCAAATTCAAACATTCGAAACATCACGACCATGGCTGTCATACCACCAATGGCCAAACCGAGCGCCCAACCGCTCGACGGTTGAGAACCTCCTTTTCGAACCCTTGAACGTCGGAGCAAAAGATGAGAAAAAATCGAGGCGATGAGGGCCACAAACAGCAGGCTGAAGATGTTGAGACCCGTTCCGATGGTGCCCCCAGATTCAACGGTTATGAAGTAGGGTCGAAACAACAGGCCATCGGCCATGACCGCGTAGACTCCTCCCAGGACAATGCCCCAAAACACTTGGCTCCACGCCGTCGGTAAATCGTAGAAACCCGCGAACTTGGTCATGACACCGCGCCAACCCAACGTCATCCCGATGAGCGCACAAAAACTCGAGAGCTGAAACAGCACGAGTTCCGAAACCATAACCACCCCTGCATGCCTTCCTTCTTCAATTCGTTGACGTCGAAATGGCAAAGGGTGGCATTCAAACACCTCCACCCTTTCCCGGATGTATGGCACGACTTCTCTTGTTTGGCGGCAAAGGCGGTGTAGGGAAGACGACCACCTCCTCAGCCACCGCCGTTTGGTTGGCTGATGCAGGGCTCAAGGTGCTCCTTGTATCGAGCGACCCAGCCCACTCTACCTCGGATTCCTTGGATGTTGAACTTGGCCCAGTTCCCGTCGAGGTTGAAGGCGTCCCGGGCTTGTACGGACTTGAAATGGACCCTGAAGCTAAACTTTCCAACCTTCTACCAAAGGTAGGTGAAGCCATGAACAACATGGGCAGCGGAGGCATGGGCGGCTTTGGTGGACTCGGGATGATGCTTGACCCGTCGGCCAAGGACGAACTCGCTGATGTCAAGTCGGACATCAAGACCGCCGACATGATTCTTCCCGGGCTTGACGAAGCCTTGGCCTTTGACGAACTGCTCAAGCACATGGAGAACCCCACATGGGATGTGGTGGTGTTTGACACGGCCCCAACAGGCCACACGCTCCGGTTTTTGTCGCTTCCCGAACTGATTGAGTCATGGTCGGGACGTCTGCTTCGATTAATGCGAGTATCTGGCGGATTGCGGTCAATGCTCTTTGGCCGAAAGGAAAGCGATGCCATGAAAGAAGAATTGGAGCGTTTCCGCCGACGCGTCCTCCATGTTCGCCGAGTTCTAAGCGACCCAGCAACCTCATCGTTCACGCTTGTCACCATCCCTGAGCGCATGGGCATCAATGAGACCCTTCGAGCCTACGACTCCCTCGTGGAGTACAAACTCCCCATCGGCGGATGCCTCGTCAATCGCATTACACCTGAATTTGACCACCCATTCCTTGCAAAACGACGAACCCAAGAACTGGACCGCATCGCCGAACTTGATGAAAAACTTGCAAGCGTGAATGTCGGCCAACTGGAATTAGCTGACGGAGAAATCGTTGGCCTCGAGGCACTCAGAGAGGTGGGGCAATTGCTCTACGGTCAACCCCAACCGTTACCCGATACCATCGGACCCCATTCGATTGGAGCAGTCCTTCACCATGAAGTCCACCGGGGCATGGTGGGTGAACTCGAAGACAAGCATGAGCGCATCCAACTGCACTTCCCGGGTTTGGAACGGAGCGACCTTTCGCTGCGGAGTGAAGAGGGCGCCCTCTTTGTTGGTGTGAATGGCCGAGAGCAAGCCATCCCCACACAAACCCACGTGAAATCGAGCATGGTCAAAGCCTCCTTGGAAGGGGACATCCTTTCTCTCCTCATCCCCAGAAGTGGCGAATAATCTCTCACTGGGTTCTCAAGGCATGGATTGAAATGGGGTAACCATCAGGGTCAAACATGGCTCTTGAAGGCTTGTCGAGAGGTATCTTCCGCTCGTTGGGTTTGCTCAAGAACAAGCGTAAACTCGACGAAGAAGAGTTGCGCGAGATGACGCGTAGCCTTCGGCGTGCCCTTCAAGAAGCGGATTTCAACATTCGCCAGACCAAAGAAATCGTGGATCGTCTTGAAACAAGGATGAGGGAGGAACAACCTCGACCAGGCCTAACGATGCAAACCCACGCCATGAACATCCTCTACACTGAATTGGTGAGGATTCTCGGTCCAGCCACAACCTTCCAACCCCGAGGCGCCACCCTGCTTCTCGTGGGGCTCTACGGTCAAGGAAAAACAACCACGACGGCCAAGTTGGCCGAGTGGTACCGCAAAAAGCACGGCCTTCGGGTCGCTGTCATCGAAGCTGACGTTCATCGACCAGGCGCCTACGCTCAGTTGTCTCAACTTTTGGAAGAGACGACCGTTCAAGTGTACGGCGAGCCCGATAACAAAGATGCCGTTTCCATCGTACGCAACGGACTTCAAGCCTGTGCCTCAGCTGATTTGGTCATCGTTGACACGGCCGGACGCCACCAACTCGATGAGGAACTCGTTGAGGAATTGGAACGCATCGCTGGACTGACGCGAGCGACCGACCGATGGTTGGTCATCGACGCCCAGGTCGGTCAAGCCGCCGGACCCGTGGCCGCCTCGTTCCACTCCCTCGCGGGCGTTACCGGCATTGTCATCACCAAACTCGACGGTACCGCCCGTGGTGGTGGAGCCTTGTCCGCTGTCGCTGCAACGGGTGCACCCATCGTTCACATCGGTGTAGGGGAGCGAATACAGGATCTGGAGAAATTCGAATCCGACCGATTCATCTCACGTCTCCTTGGAATGGGCGACATTCAGGGACTCATCGACTTGGCCCCCGAGGACATGGATGAAGAGGAAGCCATGCGCCTCACTCAACGATTGATGAGCGGCCGATTCACCCTCAACGACATGTACAAGCAAATGGAAATGATGTCCAAGGTAGGCACCATTGACAAATTGATGTCCTTCCTTCCTGGCAGCATGCTCGGTGGCATGGGCGCCATGTCCAAGAACCAAAAAGAGGCCATGCAAGGCAACCTTGACCGCTACCGTACCATCATGGATTCGATGACGGCTTGGGAAAAGAACGAGCCGGCGAAGATCAAATCTGACCGCATCAAGCGCATTGCCCGTGGTTCAGGGGTTCGTGAAAAGGACGTGCGTGAACTCATCGGTCAGTGGAACCGTTCCCGCAAGATGATGAAGGGCATGGGTGGCAACCGGAAGCTGAACAAGCAGATGCGGAAGATGATGAAAGACGGCGACATGGACATGGACCCGTCCTCATTTGGCATGTGAGCAACTATTTCTCACAAGTAGAGTGGAACTGTTTGGATATGGTGTGATTTCATGCGACTCGAATGGCCTGTCTACGTCTTCACCGCTTGTGTCTTCCTTGCCTTTGCCCTCGGCGTCCAATTTCTCAATCTCGGCACCGGTGCTGTGGTCGGGCTGTTCCTCCTGCTTACCGTAGCATATGCATGGGTCGCCTGGGTCATGATCAAACGAAAGGCTGTGCTTGAGCTTCACGCCTACATCCCATGCGAGTCCTGCGGAAAAACAACGCCCGGTCAAGGCAAGCATTGCATGCATTGCGGCATCGTCGTTCTTCCTGCCAAGAATGAGGCATAGGGCATTTGAACGTCGCTCATTTGACCCCGCCTAGGTGGAAGGTCTATGGTATGGACCGCGGGTCGGATGGCAACAGCGAGATGGTTGAATGGACACGGTAACCCATGCATTCATCGGCCTCATCTGTGGTGAGATGGCCCCCAAGGACATCAAACATCGACGCAAAATCGGTCTCGCCTTTGGCATGCTTCCCGACATAACCAACCTCATTCTCGTTCACCCCTACCTCGGTTGGCTGGCAGGACGAACCATCCCCTTTGCGCTCGGCATTGACTTCGTCAACTTCCCCGAAATTCTTGACCATTGGACCTACCATGTCTGGCTTCTTTCCCATAGCCTCCTGTTTTGGGCCATTGTATTTGCACCGTTTTGGAAACGCAGTGGCGCAGCGAAACTGGCAACCATCGCCTATGTTTCGCACATTCTCGCTGACATTCCCTCACACACGGGCGCGTATGGACTTGAACCGATTTATCCAATACCCTACATCTTTGACGGCTGGTTTGATGCGTGGTTATGGGGACCAGGCCCTATCGCAGCCAGCATTCTTGGGTTCGGACTTGCCTACCTTGCGGTTCGAAGGATTCGCATGAACTGGCTGATCTGGCCAAGTGAGCGACACGTAGAGAGTGACCTCAACATAACGGCGTGAGGTTCATTCCTCTTCAAGGACTTCAAGCATGGAATCGTACTCATGCTCGAGTTGTTCAACCCGCTCATCGGTCAAATCGTAGGTTTTGGCGAGCGTTTTGAGCAGTCGGCGTTCTTCCATCGTGATGATTCGGTCTTCCATGGCCGTATCGTAGGCTGAAAGATAGGCGGTTTCTTCAGCTGAATAGGACGAAGGAATCAATCGGCCCGACATGCCATCAATCACTGAAAGAACGGGACCTCGTAGGCCGAGGAACACGATACCTATCGCTACACCACCAAGCAAGCCTTGACCCAAAACTTGCTCCATGAGTTCAGTGGCCGTGATGAAAAGAAGGGCGCCGATTCCCGTGAACGATGCCGCCCTGAAGGTCTTTCGCAAGTTCTGGTCAATCCCAAAGACCGAGTCATTGAGGGCAGCGTGGACGAACATCAGTGCTTCAAAGCCCATGGCCAGTGGTGTCATCAGCAATGCAAGTGTCCAAATCAGGTATTTGACCCTATCAAGGGAGGTTGAGTCTTCTCCATACCTCCAAAGGGTCGAATCAGCAAACGTAGCCATGCTTCCATCATTGAGAAGCGGAATTATCACCATCAAGGTGATGAAATAAAGCATGGTTCCAGAGACTTTTCCAAGGAAACCGATGTAAAGCGACCTTGAGGTGAGGTGGCGTGATTCCCCTTCCCGGCCTGCGGCTTTCTCCGTTTTCATCGACGAACGAATGAAAAACAGGGCCCCGAGGGTGATGAG